>PJEL010000182.1_pt1 | contig 75206 bp, 69 predicted proteins | sample 1853271 | NCBI WGS metagenome assembly PJEL01 (sample SAMN08108733, study PRJNA415343) | Invertebrate metagenome, whole genome shotgun sequencing project. | host: Globobulimina | place: Sweden: Gullmar Fjord | collected 2015-08
TGGTGATGAATACGATAAAGATTTTGAAGAGTTCAAAGATGTCGCTTAACCAGATTTTGCCAGTGGCTTGCATCAGGCAGGCCACTGGGTAGTTATGATGTAATCATTTGGAATAAAGACTAGAGGAGTTAAGAGTCATGGGAACAAATATGATAAGTGAAACTGCTTTGTATTTGACCTTCAGAATAGAGACTGAATATTTTGCAATCGATGTTTCTCAGGTTCGTGAAGTACTGGATCTAGATAATATTACCCGAATACCGAATACGCTTGAGTTTATGCGTGGCGTCATAAATGTCCGTGGGAGTGTGGTGCCAGTGATGGATTTGCGGATGAAATTTGGTGAGTCTCAAACTGATACAACTCTCGATACGCGTATTATCGTGATGGAATTGCTTGTGGATGGTGAACCGACTGTATTAGGAGCAATTGCAGATTCCGTACATGAAGTTCTTGAGCTGGAACCTGATCAGATTGAGCCACCCCCGGCGATTGGCAAACGCTGGCTCACTGATAACATCAAAGGAGTAGGGAAGCGTAACGATGAGTTTATCATGATTCTTGATATCAATAAAGTCTTCTCAGTAGATGAACTTATCGAAGTCAAGGCAGCCGGTACATCAGCCGATACTCTCCCGGAAGAGGCAACTGTGGATCAGGTTGCAGCCTGAGAGTTTGGAAGTTATTAGCTCAATATCGGCTGGTAGGATCTTGTATGATTGAATCTGGAAGATAGTAAATAGGTTCAACCCGTGTCATTATGCCTATATACGGGCTGCTGCTTTGTGTTGATTTTATTCCTGAACTCATTCCAGTAATCAGGCCTGTCTTCGATAAATTTTATCCGATTCACTGAGGAGTTATTATGGAAGAAACTATGGAAATAGGACATATGCTGCCAGGTAATATTGCTCCCATGTCGATGCGTACATTCCATCGATTCAGTTCTTTTGTCTATGAAACTGCTGGGATAAAGATACCCCCGGTGAAAAAGACCATGTTGCAGGCTAGGCTCTCTAAGCGTTTGCGAAAGCTAGGGCTATTTTGTTTTGACGACTACTCAAAGTATGTCTTTGATCCCAACAGGGGGGAAGAAGAGTTATGCGAGATGGTTGATGTAATTACCACCAATAAGACAGAATTTTTCAGGGAGCCAAATCATTTTGAATTTATGAGAAAATCCTTGCTTCCACAACTTGTTGATCAAAGTGAAAATGGAAACCATCGACAGATTTTAGTTTGGAGTGCAGGCTGTTCCAGCGGTGAGGAACCGTATACCCTTGCCATGGTTTTCAATGAGTATAACAAAAACAGACCGTTGTCGAAGCCATGGTTTAAAATTAAGGCTACTGATATATGTACCAAGGTACTAAAAAAAGCAGCACTTGGAATATATAATGAACAACTCATTAACCCGGTTCCTTCAGCGTTGCGTAAAAAATATTTTTTACAGGGAAAAAATGGTCAGCAAGGGATGCTCAGAGTGAAACGCGACCTCCGTAAAACAGTCAATTTTAACAAACTGAATTTTATGGAAAAGAATTTCAATTTTCAGCAAAAGATGGATATTATTTTTTGTCGAAATGTAATCATTTATTTTGACCAAACAACTCAGGCAATGGTTTTGGAGCGAATCTGTAATCAATTGCGTGTTGGCGGGCATCTATTTTTAGGGCATTCGGAAACCCTGAATGGTATTAGCTTGCCTCTTATCCCGGTGGCACCAACGATATACAAAAAGACAGGTTAGAGTGCAAGGGGGTGCCATTAAAAGGCCCTTGTCTGTATCTCCGCAAGGTTGTGAGGTGCAAAAAGGGAGGGGTAGTCACATTGTGATTTTCATAAATCAAGCAATTTCGGGTAGTTCAGTCAAGCTTAACGCTTTCCAGTTTTGGTGCCAAAAACGTTGATATAGTGCTAAAAACAGGCCACACAGGTCTTTTTATTTTTAGTAAGTTATCGTGGCCCGACCCCGTGGCTTGCCTGAATGCGCTGGTTAGATGAATAATATTATCTATAAGCTAGTATATGAACGACTGAGTTAATACTGTGATCAATCTAAACTACCATCGTTTTTGATTATTGCCGGCTTATAACTGGCTGACCATCTTTTGCCATCTTTCCATGCGCGAAGAGTATAGCTGACTGAAATCTTATGACCTTCAAATAATGGCATTGTTGGTCAGTTCTAGCATTTTATCCAGAAGCTCTTTAAGTCTAGGACATTTCTGATATGCGATATTCGGATCGAGTTTGTCGAAAAGCTCTTTCCCGTTCACAACCTTTTTATATGATCTTTTTACATGCAAAGGGTAAAGACGTTCCAATAGTTTTGCCGGTGGTTCATGAAAGTTCACCAACTCTGATGTTTGAATCTTTTGTGGGAAGGTATTTTTGACTTTTATGGGAAAAATATCTGGTTGACTTAGAAGCCACGCTTCGACTTCATGGACAGCAAAAAAATGAAAAAAACGGGGATGATCTACTTTTTTTCTATATATTTTTTACCCCACTCATATCGTTTATCGCAATGCTCTTTATGGTTGGGGTAAAAGGTCGGTCCATAAAGATCTAAAAGGGAAATAACGGCAATAATATTATCTTTGTCTGGCCCATCTAAATGCATTTTTGCTTTCAGGGGAGCATCTTTAACTAATTCAGGCCACCGCTTCAAAGTGGACAGTTCTAACTCCAACTGGTTTATTGATTCTTGGATCAATCCATTTTTTCAAAAATTGTGGTAACGATTTATTTTCAGTATAACCTTCGACAAAAAGAATAAATCTCATATCATTTGCTCCAATTCACCTGATTTAAAAAGAGAGCCCAGAGAGTATTCTTTCAGCCAATAATCAAGTTTTTCGCCTTTTAGCGTATTTAAAATGGTTTCCCCATTATCCCATGTTGCCACAGTGGTTGTAGGCTTAGTTCCAACAAAAGCATCTAAGAATTGTGGGGAATGTGTCGTTAAGATGACTTGAGATCTAGTAGCCGCCTCAACTGCATACTCCGCAACCAATGGTAACATTGAAGGATGTAACCCTGTTTCTGGTTCATCGATTGCAATAATTGGTGCCGGTGACGGGCTAGCCAACACTGTTAACAAAAATAAAAAACGTAGAGTTCCATCTGAAAGTTCAGCGGCTGATTGTTCACGCTTTAGTGACTTCCAGCGCACTCGCATTTGAATTCTTTGATCAGATGCTGGTGGAAAAACTAATTCTTCAAAATCATTGCCAAATGCTGCTCGCATAGCCGAGTTAATATCTTTTTTAAAATCACGATCACCTGTATAAAGAGTGTGCAAAACAGATATGAGATTTTGTCCGTCAGGATCAACTCGTTTTTCCAGGCGAGAAATGGCAGGTTGGCGAACAGAGGCATCTTTATTGGTATGCAAATCATGATAAACTGCAATAGCAGCTAATTCACGTTGGAAAGGAGGGATGTAGTGATTGTTAATAAATGGACCCGCTGTTATCGAAAGAAGACTTTCCTCTTCAGAGACAAATTCTTCAGGAGTAGTAAAAGTACGTTCAGCCTCATCAAAAATAACAGCCGACTTTGAGAATCTTTCTAAAAACTTGAAAGGATCTCTCTCAAGTTTTTTCCTTAACTTGAGAGAGTTAATCAAAAGTTCTTTTTCAATTTTATATGAACTTCCAGAGCCAAGCCTTGCTAATTCAAGCTCATAATGTTCTGGACCTAGCTCTCCTCCTTCAGGTATTGATTCAAGAACAAATTTTATAGAACTAGCAGTACCATCCCAAACAATAGGATCCATTCCGCCCAAAGACTGAATATATTAACCGAGTTTGCCCTGTGCTGATACGGAAATTAGTTCCATAAATCGCAACAAGTTTGATTTACCTGTCCCATTGGAACCAATAATCACGTTGAGGTCACCAGGAAACCAACTTACATTTTGGAGAGAGCGGAAACCTTCTATATCCAATCGAGTAATTTTCATTATTAGTTCCTTTACTTCTGATAAGAATTTCGTTTTGTAAGAATTCGAATAACACCTTATCCGTAAGATCTTCTAAAATATACAATAAATTTCTGGAGATGAAATATTTCTTTGGTGCATTACGATTGTTTTCTTATCACCGCATGTTGTCTATTTGGGACGGCCAAGTTATTATCATGTTTCTTGATATCTACACGTACTCAAAGAAGGAGCCAACGATAAAACAGGTACTTCTCGGCATTTCTAACCTGATATCACTCTCTCGTGTAGGATAACAGGAAACTTTATAACAGCACAAAGTCTCTGGTGGAACTTTCACTTGGGTATCACTTAATCAGTGAGGAAAATTTGCAATTTAAGACATCCTGAATCTTTATTTTTCCCTTTAGCATTCTATGGCAATATAAGAATTTCAGTTGGAGATGAGCAGTTCAGTACATTTGATTCTCTGGCTCTTTTTTTGTTGCAGTGGAGTGTTTTAGTCAAATTTTCCATGTAAAATTAATTTTATTTCAGGATAGTTGTTTAGGGGCATGAGGAAATAATTGTTATTGTCCCCCGCCTTTGCTGATGAGAAACATGGAAACGAAATAGGAAAATGAAGTTTTAGCTATTTTTCTAGTGAAGAAAGATTAATAAATAATGGTGAGAGCTCTTTTTACTTAAGGATACCTTGAACATTTCGAAATTAATGATCTCCTCATTTTGGCATCAAATTTAGTGTTTTTGCTTGACTCTAGCTTTTTTTTCTATAACATCCACCCCTTGGATCAATAGGAGCCATTCTTTTCAGAACTGGTGTTAGTAAAAAAGGTAGAAAATTATAAATCTGAATAAGAAATTTTTCTCAAGTATGGATATTGATAGCTATGAATGTTATTCATCGAGGGTCTTTAAGTTCCGGAATTACAGTCGCTGATGATGGTTGTCGGCGCAATCTATATCTTGATGGAGACACTTTACAAAGCAGTATGCTCTTAGCTGATCCTGAAAGGCTGGATTTGGAGTACGGTCAGGCAATGATGTGTGCAATGCTTTTCCAACAGTCACCTGAAAAGGTTTTATTGATTGGACTTGGAGGTGGTTCGTTGGTGAAATTTTTGTTGGAATTCTGCCCTGAAGCAACGATTGATGTCGCAGAGATTAATCCGGAGATTATCAAGGTCGCGCAGAAGTATTTTCTTTTACCTACAAGTGATCGCTTGCTTATTAGGCTTGCTCCTGGGGAGGAAGTAGTAGCTGATCGATTGGCATCAGGCGATTATTATGATTTTATACTTATTGATGCCTTTGATGATAATGGTCCTGCTCGCGCCTTGCTTGAGGAAAGGTTTCTTTACCGCTGCCGGGAATTGCTCACCTCGGGAGGAGTTTTTGCCATGAATCTTTGGAACCGACCGGTGGATAATTTCCCCGCTATTTATGCAACCTTGGAAAGATTGTTCGGGAAAGGGACTCAGAAATTGTTAATGACCAGAGCTAACACTAATGCCATTGCTTTTGGTTTAAATAAGCCGGTTCCTAGTAAGAGTTTAATGGAGCTAAGGCCAGTTGCACGGAAATTGAGTCATCGTACAGGGATTGATTTTGTTAGATTATTACGGCAGTTGTACTGGCAGAATAGCTTAGCGGAAGATGCTTAGTTGGATTATTTGAAATAGAGCTGATTGATATTTGCGAAAAGTATATTTATGAGAGTTTATAACTTGCTATGACAATCCCTTTCTGTTTGGCTACATTGATTTTTTCACAAGATATTTGCCTCTACCTCCAACCTTACCATCTTGACATGAGTTTTACCTTCTGTGTCTACAGGCTTTGCTCGAGTAGATTTTTTGAATTACCAGATTTAAAAAGACCTCTTTTTTGTTTTAGGTAATTCGGTATCAAAGATATACACATACAGCGTTGGATTTCGGAATATATACTTTCGTGAATTTCATGCCAAACCAGATGGTAAACTCCGTATCGTTTGCTAAACCCTTTCGTCAAATTGATTTTATGTTCCCATATTCTCTTGACGCGATTTGAAGTCACTCAACATAAAGAGCACCATTTTTTTTGCTGGCCAATAGGGATACAGCAGATTGCTAATTCATTTATGTTGCTCTGGATCGGAGTCTACGCTTACCTCCGGCTAAAAACATGCCGGAATGACGGAAGTCGGATGCTGAAACATTTTCCTTGTCCAGTGGTATGGCAACGTCTGTCTGGTGTGAAAAGGCTTGATTTGTCAATAAGTAATTGTAAACTCGCTGTCTAATTTAAGGGACTTTGAAAAATGGTCTTTATGCCAAATATTGGCGTTATGCTCAAGATTTTATCCTCGGAATATTAACTATATGCCTACGGTAAAATTTTGAGCATGTCTTGATCTTGAACCAAAAACTTATTTTTTCTAGGCACCCTTAAGTTTCAATATGAAAGGGTATTCTTTTAGGCATTGAAACTACTTGGCAGAAAAATGAATAGAGTGCCTGACTCGAACCTTCAAGTTATTTTTGACAATAGCACTACGTAATTTTTACCATATTCTTTTGCACACTTTGGACATGTTGTGTAGTAGAAATACCGCATTTTTTCCTCTTTACCTTTTTCGATGACATATGCGTCCATTTCCCTTATCCACTTTCTCATGTTGTTATAGGGTCCTTCAAAAACTTTGCTTAAAAATGTTCCTGAAATGGTTGTCATTTTAGCTTCTTTGATGTCTGCAGAGACTGGAATATATATATTGGTTCCCCAGAGTGAATTTTCATCAGATAAAACAATATCTTCATATGCAACATTAGAAGCATCGATCTTTTTCATGATTCTTTTCATGACCTGACCGAAATTTAACGGGATATGTAAAAAGCTAGTCACTCGATCACTGACACATTTTTTGTTTTCCCATACGATTTCTTTTTCATCCCATGGTTCAGGGGTAAATTTTGGGCAGCAGCAATTGTTTTTATTCATTGTTCTCCTCATCATTATTTTGAGTTTAAGAGTCTGGGAGTTACGGGTACCTCAATACTAAGATTTGACAATCTCGATAATTCAGTATTTTTTATTCATTAGACCTTTTATTATTTTGACCCATTTAAGATTCGTTATGGATGGATCAAACTTTGCCATTCTCAGTGAATTGTTTTAATTGAATTAATATGCAGGGTTTTTTTTAAAAAATGGTTATTATGTCGTGCTTGTCGCCTGTAAGGGATTTGCCGCCTCTGTTTGTAACCTCAAAAGTATTTTCGACTCCTACCATTCCAAACCCTGGAATGCCAATTTTAGGTTCAATGGCAATGGTCATCCCTTCTTCGATGGGTAGATCGAATCCTTTTGCCAATACAGGATATTCATCGATGGCAAGTCCAATGCCATGGCCTACAAAAAAAACTTTATTTTTTCCCCATCCCATAAAGCCATCATTCCACTTAGAACGTTTGACTTTTTTGAGGCAATGGCTCCAGATCTCACTTGGCAGTGCTCCCGGTCTAAGAAGTTTTGCAATTTGATCTTGCAGGTCGATACAAAAGTTATGTGCCTCCATAGCATTCAAGGGAAAATCATCATAGTTGCTCAGTGAATAAACTTGTGTTTTGTCTGTAATGTATCCAGCAAGATTAAAACCATTATCAATGGTAAGAGGTTTATCTATTGTCCATTTTACTTTCGCTGATCCCATATGAGGAGTTGCAGGATGAAGACCACGAAGGCCTACTGGGCCATTAAAGACACTGGGGTAATTGGCACTGTCTCCAACAGAAATATGGCCAAGAAAGACCTCCTCACCATAATTTTCCATTCTTAATATTCCGCTATGGCCTTCGGAAAAAAACAGCTCTGAAATTTTATGGCTTATTTCGAGTTCACTTATTCCAGCATGAAGAAATGGTGGTAGTAGCTTGGTTAGACATTTGCAGTGTTTTGCACCAGCTTCGCGAAGAATATTGAGTTCCCAATCTGATTTTTTTGCACGACACATTCCAATTATTTTATCTGCTGCAATAAACTGGTGGCTTGCTAAATGTTTAGTGAGATTATTTGCTAGGGACCAAGATAAGCCATTCATTTCAGCAGCAATTAAGTTAGGTAGAGAAAAACCTAAATCGCTGAGGGTTGTCTGGATATCTCTATAGGAGTTGAATGGATAGATGTGATTTAGTGGTGACTCAATTTTTGCCCTTTCAATTCCGCGTCGACAAAATAAAATAGGTTCACCGTCTAATGGCATCCAAAAAACTCCACTGGCAAATGAACCACTGAAATAATAAATATTTAGACGAGAGAATATTAGTAGTCCCTGAGCCTCAGGGATAAATTGGTGGAGAATTTCTTTGCATTTAGTCCATCGAGTAGCTAATTCTTGTGGTGGAAGAACATCGTTCACCATTTATATCTCCAGTAATATTTTGCTATTGGAAAATTATAGTATGCAGGCATGATGTCTTCGAGTGAGCAGCGCACCTTGCGTGTCTACCTTTGAGCTAGATGATTCAAGTGATTCACATCCGAATCACAGAGACTGACGGGGAAGTTCCTATGGGCTATTCACCTTGGGGGCTGGAAGTTAGAAAGCCCGGCTACTTTATTGGATGAGTTTATTTTATATAATATCCAGAAATACGCCATTTTCCGTCTTTATCCAGCAGAGGTGTGACAGTTTCAATGGCATTTTTTTTCTCTTTGAATTCAGTTATGAATTCTATGACTACATACTCCCCATCTGGTGCTCCAGGAATTGAAGTAATATATTTGCTTCTCTTCAAGGTTCGAGATACTAAGGCACCGAGTGGATGTCTAATGCCCTTCATGTTCTCCGTCCATTGATCTTGCCTTACGATTTTTTTGAAATATTGAGATGCTTCATTCCAGCTCATAGAATATCTTTCTTCATCTAAAAATATCAGCCATGCATGGGCAGATGCAATTGCGATATTTTTTTTGTCTACTGTTGTATCTGCTAAGGCTTGAATAGGAAGTAAAAGAGAAAATAAAGTGATAGCAACTGCAATTCTATTTTTCATAGTATTTATGTCCTGTTGATGCACCCAACGAGTCTATTGAAAAAAAAACATACTCATGAAACAGCGCAAGTAAAATTAAAGTTTTTCCAATCTCTTTAAAGTAACTAATTATTATACAGTTATCTTGTAATGACCGTATTTGCAATTATTTAGATAACTCATGCTGGATTTGTTTTCTTTTTTCCGTAAAGAAGGCCGATGTTTTTTTTTAGCGGCATCTATTGCACAGATTATTTGACAGCCCTTGATTTTGTCAGGCGGTCCCTTGAAAAAATGCATAATCCATGAGCGTCATAAAAACTTTTCACATAACAGTATAAGTTTGTTTGAATTGTGGTGTGGCAGGGTAAAGTGTTGCGGTGGTGAGTGTAAGGGCTGGTAAGTGATACTGGCGGCCTGGAAAAGTCCGGGCCACCAGTAAGTAATAAAGACAGATAGATGGTTATTTTAATGCCGTCTTAATACGTTCCATGGCACTTGTCACATTATCCAGTGAGTTGAAAGCAGATAATCGGATGTAGCCTTGCCCGCATTTGCCAAATCCGGCACCAGGTGTACAGACAACTCCTGCTTCATTGAGAAGCATGTCAAAAAAATCCCAGGAGTCCCGGCCACCATCGATCCAGATGTAGGGAGAGTTTTCGCCACCAACTGAGTTGAAACCAAGAGCTGTTACGGCCTTTTTTACCACTGTAGCATTGTTGAGGTAGTAGTCAACAAGTTCTTTTGTCTGATTCTTTCCTGATGCGCTGTATACAGCTTCTGCTGCACGTTGTACCGGATAGGACACTCCGTTGAATTTTGTGCAGTGTCGGCGATTCCATAGGGGATGGATAGCCTGCTTACTGCCTTGTTCGTCAAAAGCCATACATTCTTTAGGGACAACTGTATAGGCACAGCGGGTACCGGTAAATCCTGCATTTTTGGAAAAGCTACGGAACTCGATTGCTACTTCTCTTGCACCTTCTACTTCGTATATGGAGCGTGGTAGGGAATCGTCACGGACAAAGGCTTCATATGCGGCGTCAAATAAGATCAGTGCCTTTGACTCCCTGGCAAAATCTACCCATTGTTTCAGCTGTTCTTTGGTTATTGTAGAGCCAGTGGGGTTGTTGGGAAAGCAAAGATAAATCAGATCTACGGCCTCATTGGGCAGCTTTGGAACATAATTATTATCTTTGGTTGAGTCTAGGTAGACAACATTCTGGTATCGATCATCTTTGAATGACCCGGTTCTTCCTGCCATGACATTACTGTCAAGGTAGACAGGGTATACAGGATCGGGAATAGCTATTTTAGCGTCCAGGCTGAAGATTTCCTGGATATTGCCTGTATCGCATTTGGCTCCGTCAGAGACAAAAATTTCATCTGCTGAAACTTCAGCACCTCTAGCTTGGAAATCATTTTCAGCAATTGCCTGACGCAGGAAGTCATATCCCTGTTCAGGCCCATATCCGCGGAAGCTTGCATCTATAGCCATTTCGTCAATTGCTTTATGAAAGGCATCTGTACACGCCTGAGGAAGGGCTCTGGTGACATCTCCAATACCGAGTCTGATGATGTCTTTGTCTGGATTTTGCTCCTGGAAGTTGGATATACGTTTAGCTATATCTGAAAAAAGATATGAAGCCTGTAGTTTCAGGTAATGTTTGTTTATTGTCAGCATGATATCTCTCTATCCTGTTGATTTGGCGAGTTAAAAAAAGGTAATGTATCGGAATGTATACAAAAATGATAACAGTGTGTCAACCTGGAATTGGTGACGAATTTTTAATTTGTATTAGACTTGGCAGTTGAGGTTTTGCGAAAATCTAGAATGTGCATAAAACTCGATCGCTTAGATCATAGGCATCACTGGAAAGATCATAGTCCATTCTGCCGGCGCGGATGGTGAATTTTGGAGACTTTATTTTCACATCACCGGGGCTGACAGCCATTTTTGTGGCATCGAAATAGTGTAGAAGTTCTGTGAACATTTTCTGCTGCTCGGCAGGTTTGTCGATGATAACTTTTTCCATCAGGCTCAGATGTCTCTGGTCGACAATATATATTCCTTTGTTACTTGTGATATTCGTCAATGTATCGTCCTTGGCAGTGTAGATTGCATTGACATCAATCATGTTAATTTCTTTGTCGCTTTTTCCTGTAAATGCCTGTTTTGCGTTAATTACCCAATCTACCCGACCATTGCTTGACATGGTGATGGTGAGAGAGTCCATGGTGAATTTTTGTGAATTATCCGTGGGATTATTTTTGATTTTAACGCCATCAAAGGTCCCTCTGGGACGCAGGAAGGAGGCTGCTTTTGGTTCCCAGATAGGGCTGGTGAGAAAGAGCAGCAGTGGGATCAGCCACAAGAGATTACGGGGATTTTTTATCATTTAAGGTGTTTGAAGTTCAGGGTAAGTACTTTTTCAGGATAGGATTTAGTTTGCCTGCAGCTTCCAGGAGAAGCTCGCATGCTTCTCGGACAGCTCCCGCTCCTCCTGGTTTTGAAGTAACGTAGTGCGCCCGTTGTTTCACTTCGAAAACAGCATTTGCCGGAGCCAGGGCTAGCCCGACTCTGCAAAGGAGGGTAAGGTCCAGCCAGTCGTCACCCATGTAAGCAGTTTGTTCAGGTTTTAAGCCTGTTTTCTCAAGGATTTGCTCATAGGCAACGGCCTTGTTATTGGAACCCTGAAAGACATGGGTCAGTTTGAGGTCAGCTGCTCGGCGCCTAACAGCTTCAGAGCTTCTGGCTGTAATAATACCGACTTCTATGCCAGCATTCTGGAGAATCCTGAGGCCAAAACCATCTTGGGTGTTAAATTTTTTGGACTCTCCCCCATCTTGTGTGTAGATGATATTACCATCAGTTAGCACACCATCCACATCCAAGAGGAGGATTTTGATATTGCGGGCCCTTGGAAGAGCTTCCTTCCATTGTTTGTTTCGTGGTGCTGGCTCCAATCTCTTGTAGGCCTTTTCCCTCAAGGCTTGCGTTATCTCACAGTCTGATGGGTAAGAGTTTGTTTGATTTTCGTTGCAGGAATTATGCTTGGCCATCTATGACCTCACTGACAGCCGCTCTGATTGTTAGGAGTTGGCTGAGCAAAGATTCAGCTTGATCCAGGGGCCATGAGTTTGGACCGTCGCAGAGGGCTTTTTCCGGATTAGGGTGAATTTCCATGAATAGACCATCAATGCCTGCTGCAACTGCAGCTCTGGTCAGAGGTGGTATGAATTCTCTTTGTCCTCCAGAACTACCATTTGCACCTCCTGGTAGTTGGACAGAGTGGGTGGCATCGTAAATAACCGGACAGCCAAGTCCTCTCATAACTGGAAGTGATCGCATATCAACAACCAGGTTGTTGTAGCCAAAGCTAGAGCCTCTTTCTGTAAGGATGAGTTTGTCGCAACCTGCTGCCTGCAACTTCTTGACAGCGAATTCCATGTCCCAGGGCGATGCAAATTGACCTTTTTTCAGGTTAACAGTCTTGCCGGTTTTGGCTACTGCAACCAAGAGATCGGTCTGTCGACAGAGAAATGCTGGTATCTGTATGATGTCAAGCACTTCGGCTGCTGCTTCAACCTGAGATACTTCATGAATATCTGATACTATAGGTACACCGATTTCCTCGCGTAAGCGACCAAGGAGTCGGAGTCCTTCTACTAGGCCAGGTCCACGGAATGAATCAATAGACGTCCTGTTAGCTTTGTCGAAGGAAGCCTTGAAGACATATGATATACCGAGTCTTTCGCAGATGGATTTCATCTCCTTGGCAATTGACCAGGCCAGATCTGCTGACTCCAGGACACAGGGACCAGCCAGAAGTAACAGTGGTTGCTTGGGGCCAACGGGAATGGTGATTCCACCGGGTAGGTTATTGATATGTAGGATTTCCATTCTGAAGTGAGTCTCTTGTTTGTTAAAGTTATTTCTGCATTGGTACTGGATTAATCAGTTTGTCGGTTTTCAAAGGCAGCCTTTATGAAATCCCGAAAAAGTGGGTGGGGCTTCATAGGCTTAGATTTAAATTCAGGATGGAACTGACAACCGAGAAACCAAGGGTGATCCCGCATCTCAATAATCTCAACCAGAGTGTTGTCTGGTGAGGTACCACTTAAAATAAGTCCTGCTTCTTCAAGTTTTTCGCGGAACTGATTATTGAATTCATAGCGGTGGCGGTGGCGCTCGCTTATTTCTTCCTGTTGGTAAGCCTTGTGGGCATGAGTTTCTGGAATGAGTTTGCTAGGGTAAGCGCCCAATCGTAATGTCCCGCCCATATTGGAACTTTCATCACGGACTTCAGTTTTTCCGCTTCTGAAATCGAACCATTCTTTCATAAGGTAAATGACAGGGAAGGGTGTGTCTTTGTCCAGTTCAGTGGAATGGGCATTTTCCATGCCTGCAATACTTCTGGAGAATTCCACAACAGCCAGCTGCATTCCCAGGCAGATTCCAAAAAAAGGTACTTTATTCACACGAGCATAGGTGATGGCTTTTATTTTGCCTTCTATGCCTCTGCTGCCAAAACCACCAGGTACAAGAATGCCGTCACATTCTTTTAGTAGCTCAGAAGGGTTACCTTTTTCAAGGTCCTCAGCACTGATATATTTGAGTTCTACTTTTGCATCATTGGCAATTCCACCATGTACCAGGGATTCGTGAAGACTTTTATATGACTCTGTAAGTTCGACATATTTACCTGTGATACCAATAGTGACTTTGTGGCTGGGATTGTTGATTTTTTCTACAAGGTCTTGCCAGGGACCGATATTTGGTGCTCCTGTCCAGATGCCAAGTTTTTCAAGAATTCTGTCGTCAAGGCCTTCTTGGTGGAGGTGGAGAGGTACTTCGTAAATTGTCTCCACGTCGATGGCTGTAATGACTGATTTTGCCTCCACGTTGCAGAAAAGCGCAATTTTTTTCTTCAGGTCATCGGTAAGCGGAGTCTCAGTACGGCATACCAGAATATCTGGTTGAATTCCGCTTGCAAGAAGTTCTTTGACGCTGTGCTGGGTGGGTTTGGTTTTTACTTCGCCAGCAGTTTTGATATAAGGGACAAGTGTGAGGTGGATAAATAAAGAATAATTGCGACCCAGGTCAGAGCGTAGTTGCCTGATGGCTTCAATAAATGGCAATCCTTCAATGTCTCCAACTGTACCACCAATTTCAACGATAGCCACATCAACAGTTCCGTCAAGTTGAAGAACCGCTTTTTTGATTTCATCGGTAATATGGGGGATAACCTGAACCGTGCCGCCCAGATACTCTCCCCGTCGTTCTTTCATTATCACTGAATAGTAGATGCGGCCGGAAGTGTAATTGTTGTTTTTGGTCATCACCGCATTGGTGTAACGCTCGTAATGTCCCATGTCCAAGTCGGTTTCAGCGCCGTCATCTGTGACAAAGACCTCGCCATGCTGAAATGGATTCATGGTTCCAGGGTCTACATTAATGTATGGGTCAAGTTTCTGGAAGGTAACTGTCATGCCACGGCTTTCCAGGAGTGAGCCAATGGCTGCTGCGGCAAGACCTTTTCCTAGAGAAGACAAGACGCCACCGGTAATGAAAATGAATTTAGTTTTCTTGGTTGGTTTAGTTTTCATTAATGTTTCCTATTCAACTTTAAAAAAGTGGATTGTGAACCCGTTTTCGCTGATAAAATATAATTAGCACCTGTAAATTTGAGCTGCAGGTGAAAATGAAAAAAATTAAACTGAACACACGCTGGAAAAGTAACTTGTTTTCCGCTGGGTTCTGATTTTTTTTTGCAGGGATTCGATTTCTGGATGGAATTAATCTATACACTATCTCTTTCTCCTTTACAAGCCATCTCAATGAAAGTTTTCCGCTATTTTGTTGTAAATTTTTGAATGAGAGTAAGTTGTCGTGAGATTGTACCTTTTGTCGTAAAATTAAAGTCTTGCGCAGCTTGTTGTCTAGCACGTGGTCTTGAAAGGTTTAGGTTGGGAGGGCAAGGATTACCCCGTAATGGAGAGGATTTCTGTGTCGTTATGCGAGTAAGGTGGAGCACAACAACAAAGAACTTTCAATGGTGTCTGTCCGTTGTTTTGCAGGGAATGACCCGTCTTGCAGGGAATGCAGACCGTATCTCCTGGTTTAACCGGAAATTTTTTATTTCCCAGGATCATTAGACCCTGGCCACAGGTGATGTGGTAGATCTCTTCTGAGAGTCGGTGTAAGTGGTGTTGGGTTTGTTCTCCTTGTTGGATTGTAGCTTCCGCCAGGCTGGCGTTACAGTTATGGTGAATGTCAGGATGCATGAGTTCTCTTATTTCAGATCCGTCCTTGGTTGTGTATGGAGTTATTTCGTTAATGGAACTGTGCATAGGGGAAGGGTCGCGGGGTTAGTTGGATATGATATTCAGGGGTAAGTTGAAATCAGCATTTCAATGAAGAGGCTGGCTGTATACGTTTTTGCAGTCCTCATTGAAATGTTGATTTCAGGAAAATTTTCAGCCTTTTTTCTTTACAGTCATGCACCATTGTGTGTCTGTTAGTTCTTCCACTCCAAGCACATCATGACCTTCGCCTTTTAAGCTTCTGGGTACATTCTCCACAGCTGGATAATGGTCGGTGATAATTTTTAAAACCTGACCTGCTTCCATGGTTTCGATGGTGAGTTTAGTTTTTACAAAAGTGTAGGGACAGACTTCACCTGTAATGTCCAGTTCTATGTCAGCTTTAATGTCATTACTCATATTTTTTGTTCTCCAGGTAAATCAGATGTTATAAGCTTGGCCAGCTGGTTACAGAATCATTTTCCAGCAGGAGGTTCACGATTTCTTCATAGCTGACAGGGGTTCCGGGGCATTCAATCCCTCTGGCTGAAACATCATCCTGACAGCTAAAAAGGTTAGTGTCTTTTTCAGGAGGGGTATACACTGCATCATTCATTAGCAGGATAGAGACCTCCTGTTCTATGTTGTTAGCCTGTTTCTTAATCATTTCATAGGCAAAATGATCATTTGGTTTTTTGACGATGTGCAGTATTTTCAAGAGTGGGTACCACTTTTAATTATAATAGAACTTATACGCCGATCACATAATTGCATTGGGCTATAATCTGCGCAATTTCCTGTTTGTCTTTGAGGCAGACTGTAACAGAGCATTGTTTGATTTTATTTGTTTCCATGGCCTGTTGGTCTGCAATAATGTCGCAACCAAATTCCTGTAGTGTCTTAAGATGTTTGCTTACTTCAGGACCATTGATTTTTTCATGGTCGACAGTGCTAAGATTATATACTCCTTCATCGGCAAGTATCAAAGTGATTTTGTTGTTCATGATTATAAGCCCCACTGACATGCGTAGTGCTTCAGATACCATGATTGAGCTGAAAGGAGATTTTCTAATGACGATGGCGACATGTTTCATGGGGAATTGTCAATGGAAGGAGATGAAGGAATCTGATTTGGCAACCATTGTGGAGAGGTCGTACTGACTGCCAAAGAGGATGTCGTCTCTTTTGTTTAATCCGCGTTCCAGAGCATTGTGGGCACAAAGAGTTATTTCCGCACCTTTTTCTTTCAAGCTCATGAATTCTTCAGACAGTATATGGTAGACGCCGTCACTGAGCAAAAAAATTTGCACATTGTGTCCCATAGACAAGGCTGCTTCGGTAATTTTGATAAGTGAGTATCTGTTTTCGTTTCCTGGAGTGCTCGCCAGTAGTATGCAGATGTTTGCCTGTTTTTTACTCATGTCTGGATTCTTGTGTTTTTAGCTGAAAAGAGTTTCTAATAGGATCTTTTCCGTTGTTATTATTTAGTAATGGCTGGTCCTAAAGTTTTAATATCTGGTTATTTGTTTATATGTTCTTCAATGAAATCAGAGCCATCAGGTTGCAGTCGCCATGATTGAAATTGAGGCGAATCGTTTTTTGCAGTGGAGATGATCAGGTAAGAATAAACCTCCCAGGCCAGTGCTTTGTCTGTTTTTGATGGTGCGCTGTCTCCGTCGGGATGAGAATGATAAAATCCAATTAATTCTATCCCTAACGCTATGGCTTCTTTTGTTACCAGCAGAAGGTCCCTGGTCTTAATAATATACTCTTTGGGGATTTTCCTGCTGGCTTTTTCATTATCAAGTGCAACAACCTCTGTTACCTTTCTGTCTAAATTGATAGTACCCAAAAGTGCTCCGCAGCATTCATAAGGATATTGCCTGCAGGCATGTAGGTAAATCTGTTCTTGAAATTTTTTAGAAAGGATGAGCATCAGGGCAGCAGCAAAAAAAGTTTGCGCAGTTAAAATTTTACCTGACAGAACTCTTCATAGTCAATTAGTTTTGTGATGGTTGGGTTATCTCCGCATATCGGACAGTTTGGGTCTTTTCTGACTTTTATTTTTCTAAAATCCATGTCCAGGGCTTCGTAATTCAGTAAACGCCCACTAAGAACTGTGCCTTGGCCAAGGATTATTTTCAGGACTTCAGTGGCCTGAAGGAGGCCAATCAGTCCGGGCAACACACCGAGAACGCCAGCTTCTTCACATGTCGCACTCATTCCCGGAGGAGGAGGTTCACGGAAAAGACAGCGGTAGCAGGGGCCTTCTCCTGGTATTATGGTCATGACCTGACCATGAAATCTAAACACAGCCCCGTGGGATAGTGGCTTTCCTGTGAGAACACACGCGTCGTTGATAAGGTATCTGGTGGGGAAATTATCACTGCCATCCACTACGATATCATAACCCTCCAGCACTTTGAAGATATTTTCAGAAGTTAATCGTTCGTGAAAAAGTTCAACATTAATGGCTGGATTAAGTTTTTGAATGGTCTCCTTGGCAGAGATTGCTTTACTCTTGCCCAGGTCATCCATGTTATGAATTATTTGCCGCTGCAGATTGCTGAGCTCAACTACGTCGTTATCAACAATGCCGATATTTCCTACACCTGCTGCTGCCAGGTAATAGGCTACCGGTGCGCCGAGTCCACCTGCCCCAAGAAGGAACACTTTGGCCTGATTAATTTTTTTCTGTCCAGTCCCTCCAACTTCGGGAAGGAGTATGTGCCTGCTGTAGCGTTTGATATCGTCTTCTGTGAAGTCAAACATGTTTTCCTCTGATGTCTATAAAAGAACCGAATCAGAAGTTGATTCGGTTGTCAGTTGTCATGCATAGATCCAGGCAGAAGCTGCAAGTTTTTGTCATGTCGGTATCTATGCAAAGTTTTTATATGAAAATAGTTTTAACTGATAAAAAATCAGTTGTTTACATCTAATAATTATGGCTGGGGATTTATATTGCTCCGGCCATACTGGTTCGTTTTAAGAAAAGTGTGATACTGGAAAAAATCATCCTCCGGCGATTGCTGGAATAATATAGAGTTGGTCGCCGTCCTTAAGGGTAGTTTCAAGGTTGTTCAGATAACGAATATCTTCATCGTTGAGATAAATATTAACAAACATTCTGGGTTGTCCGTGTTCGTCTAAGAGTTTTTCCTGTAGTCCGGGATACTGCTGCCCGATTTCACTGATAACCTCCTGGACAGTCTGTCCTGGAATAGATACTTCAGAAAGTCCATCTGTAAGGGAACGTAACGGTGTTGGAATTTTTACTGAAACAGTCATTTTGTCTCCTTATGTTGCAATCTATGATAATTATTGCATATCATAATTAAATCAGAAAGTGAAGGGGAGTCTGGCATGTTATGGAATCACTGTGTAAAAAAAAAGTGTTCCGGCAGGCAGTTTTCTCCCAGGAAAGAATACATTGTGTCATTATGAAACTAGAAGTAGTTTTTCCAGGCTTTTCAAGTGAATTTGGCTCCTTGCCTAAGAGTTAGTATAAATTCATTCACAACTTTTTTACTGTAATCATTTTATCACAGTGTACCATATTTTTCATCAGTTCAATATTGCTTATACCCTTCCAGGGCAGAATAAAGGATTAAAATTATGTAATGAAAATGTCTGTAGCAGTTCTGTGCGGTATTGATATTCATCAGGGGTAGATGTATATGCCAGGGAAACAAGTTTATGTTGATGAAGACAGAACCTGTCTTTTTATTGGTGCAAAAAAGAGTGTAGGTGATACATAATCATTGATTTTGCAATAAAGTTGTTGACAGTTTGCCGTTGTTGCATACAGTGATCTTGAAAAAGGAGGATGTTTTACTTCTTTTGGAAATAGATCAGAACTTGGTAAAGTTACTGTTTTTTTCTGGATTAAGCACTTGGTCATTAATACTGCGAAGCTTGTGTTACTTCATTGATACTCCTGTAAAAAGTCTAGTAATATTCAAATGCCTTACGGAGTTTTAATTTATCTTAAGTGAAGCAAGAAAGAATAAATATGTAATCTCCTGATTGTGTGCAGAACTTTGCTTTGTTGCAGCAATATGATGTATAGATTTTATTTGTGCCGATTTCATGTTTAGTTTTTTTTTAAGAAAACTGTATGGAGTAACAACATATGCTTGGACAAAAAGATGGGCAGATTTTGGTATTGTTAGCAAGGCAGACAATACTCAGGCATCTGAAAATTGAAAGTGCTGAAATTATATCTCAAGAGGACTTAGAATCTGCCGCTTTAAAAATGAAACGGGGAGTTTTTGTTACCTTGAAAAAGCAGGGGGAGTTACGAGGATGTATCGGCAGTATTGCCGGGACCGAACCTCTTGTTGATGGAATTAGTCGAAATGCCATTAATGCTGCTTTTCACGATCACCGTTTTCCTTCTCTTTCCTCTGAAGAAGTTGATGATCTCAGGATAAATATCAGTATTTTGACTGAGCCAGAGCCACTTGATTATAAAAATGGTAATGATCTGCTGGCCAAATTGCGTACTGATATTGATGGTGTAATTCTTAGTGCTTCTGGAGGAGGAAGAGGGGCAACTTTTTTACCTCAGGTTTGGAAACAACTGCCTTTGCCAGAAGATTTTCTAACTCACTTGTGTCTGAAAGCAGGTTTGGATGATGATTATTGGCAAAAAGGCAATCCAGATATTCAGACTTATCAGGCGCAATATTTTGAGGAAATTTAAATAAACCGGATTGTGTTTTTATGAAAGAAATTGTTATCCCGCCAAAGATGTCTATAGCTCTTGGGAAATTATATGAGTCCATGGAGTCAGAATATGACAAGGTAGCCATTGAGGTAGGGCATACTTGTGAAGGTTGTGATGATAATTGCTGTGATTCTTATTTTCTTCATCACACCTATATTGAGTGGGCATACCTTTGGCAGGGTATCAGGGCACTGGAAGATGAACAGTTGGATAAGATTATTGAGCGGGCAAAAAAATATGTTGTCCTAAGCCAAAAGGTAATGGCTCAAGGAGAACGTCCTCACATTATGTGTCCCTGCAATGAAGATGGGCTATGCATGATTTATTCCCACCGTTTGATGATATGTCGGATGCATGGTATTCCAGCGACTCTTACCCGTCCGGATGGGCATCAGATGCGTTTTCCGGGTTGTTGGAGATGTCAGAAAGTTGTGGCAGGAAAGTATGAAGCTGAAGGTGATGCTCCTGCAATGGATAGGACTGAACTTTTCCAAGAACTTGCCAGATTTGAATCTGAATTGTTTCGTGATAAGCGTCATTTGTACCCTCGCGTGAAAATCAGTATTGCCGAGATGATAGTGAATGGTCCTCCACGCATTGAAAAACCTTTTTGTGAGCGATAGACCTATGACTACCTCTTTTGAAAACGTTGTTGAAAGTATTATTTCTGGAAAACAACTTGATAGTAAAACTGTTTTACAGCTGGCTTCTCAGGTCGATCCTGAAGAATTTTTTAAAGGTGCCGATCGGCTACGGCTTCATTTTCGGGGTACCAGTTTTCATTTGTGTTCCATAATTAATGCGCGAAGTGGTAATTGCTCAGAAGATTGTCGTTTTTGTGCTCAGTCAGGGCGGTATCAGACAAATACTGATACGTATGAACTAGTGGAAACAGACAAGGCCCTGGAGATGGCCCGGGAAAATGACAGTTATGATGTTAGTCGTTTGTCACTGGTAACAAGTGGTCGGACAATTAGTGATACACAGTTAAACAAAATGGCTGATATTTATGGCTTGGTGAAACAGGAAACATCTCTGAAGTTTTGTGCGTCCATGGGGCTTCTCAATAGGGAAAAAGCTGAAAGGCTGGTTGACTCAGGAGTTAGCAGGTATCACTGCAATCTTGAAGCCTGTAAAAGTTTTTTTCCCCAAGTGTGTACTACTCACACCTGGGAAGAAAAGGTGGAGACTTTGCAGCATGCTAAAGAGGCAGGTATGACTCTTTGTTCTGGTGGAATAATCGGAATGGGTGAGACCATGGAGGACCGCATAGCGATGGCTTTAGAGTTAAGGGAGTTAGATATTAAGTCCATTCCAATAAATATTCTTACTCCTATTGCTCATACACCTTTTGCTGATATTGCACCTTTGCCTGTGGAAGAGGTGTTGACTACCATTGCCTGTTTTCGCTACCTGAATCCGGATACTGATATTCGTCTGGCTGGCGGGCGTCAGTTGCTGGGTGATGAACAGTATCGTTGTTTTTCATCTGGAGCGAATGGGGCTATTGTCGGAGACTATCTGACAACTGTTGGTAGTAAAATCGCTGATGATTTAAAAGTGTTAACCAGGATGGGCTATACTTTTTGAATTTTGCCACATTTGCTGGTTCCGTGTCTGTTGTATATATTTTTTGTTATCTGTTTATGTTTTATCATAATTGAATTCCATGTCTTATTCTGACCCGCAATCATTGTCATCTGCAACTATTCTAGATTTTGACAGGAGCCATATATGGCATCCTTATACCTCAATGCTGGCACCATTGCCCACATACCATGCGGTGTCGGCTAAGGGTGTACGGATTATTTTGGCTGATGGTAAAGAGCTTATTGATGGGATGTCCTCCTGGTGGGCAGCTATTCATGGCTACAATCATCCGGTGTTGAATAATGCTGCTATAAATCAATTGCAATCAATGTCTCATGTTATGTTTGGTGGCTTTACGCATGAACCGGCAGTGTCACTTTGCAGGGAATTGGTGGATTGTACTCCAGAGGGCCTGACCAAAGTATTTTTGGCTGATTCAGGATCCGTCAGTGTTGAAGTGGCTTTAAAGATGGCCCTGCAGTATTGGCATGCCCGGGGAATGGTAAAAAAACATCGATTTCTGAGCCTCTACAACGGGTATCATGGTGATACCTTTCATGCCATGTCGGTCAGTGACCCGGTGACAGGCATGCACTCCATTTTTCATCATGCCTTACCACTGCAGGTATTTGCTCCTGCTCCACAATGTGGTTTTAATGATCCCTGGGATTGTCGTGACATTGAGCAGCTCGTGAATCTGGTTGAACAACATCAGAGTGAACTTGCAGCTGTCATTGTTGAGCCGGTGGTCCAGGGAGCAGGAGGCATGAGGTTTTATAATCCATACTATCTTAAGGAACTGCGTGGATTGTGTGATAAATATAATATCTTGTTGATTTTTGACGAGATTGCGACAGGTTTTGGTCGTAGTGGTAAACTATTTGCTGCAGAGCATGCAGGTGTGTCACCAGACCTTATGTGTTTGGGAAAAGCCCTTACCGGTGGATATCTGACACTCGCCGGGACATTAACAACCGATGAGGTGGCAAATACCATATCAAGTGGAGAGCCAGGCACTTTCATGCATGGACCGACTTTTATGGGTAATCCTCTGGCTTGTTCTGTGGCACTCGCCAGTATCAGATTGCTTTTAGAGAGTAGCTGGCAGGAAAAGGTCACGAGCATTGAGAAGCAACTGGAGAAAGAGCTGTCTTTGGCAAGGGATTTGCCAGGGGTCACAGATGTGCGCGTCCTTGGTGCAATCGGTGTTGTGGAAATAGAGCATGAGGTAGATGTGAAAAAATTGCAGCGTTTTTTTGTTGAAAAGGAAGTCTGGATAAGACCTTTTGGACGGTTGATCTATATTATGCCGCCATACATTATCAAAGCTGAAGAGTTAAAAATGTTGACAAGTGCAGTAGTTGAGGCTGTTGATCTCTTTGGCTAGATGATTTTTCAGGGGTGAGTTGCATTATAAAGTAATATCGGGAGGATAATGTTTATCCATCCCGGTTTGGTAGCTCGATATTTTTATTGTGTTGCTCAATATGAGTGTAAGGGTGATAAGTATAGGTTATCCCCAGGCCCTGTTATTTTTTTACAGGTGAGAGCATCTCCCTCTTCAGGCTTTCCTGGGCAGGTTTTTCGGAGAGCCAAATGCCAAAAAGGGCTTTTTTGAAGGCTAGTCCTGGTATGACAGTCTGTAGTTTGTTGTTTTTTGAAACTTGAACTCCTGTTTCAGGAATGTAAATCAGGTCATAGACATCATTTTCCTCGATCTCATCTGTAAACACCGCGATAAAAGTATCAATGGCGTTTTTCAGTGGTCCTGTCTGGTCATTTGTAGCATTGATAAATCCTTCGCGGGTGGCGTTTTGCATTTTTTCACTGGTTATCATGGATGATGTGATATGCAGCTTAATGGCCATGGGGGTGTCTGAATGTATGATTTCCTCAGGATTACTGCTTGCTTGACTGAGGTACAGGCCACCAACATAGAGATTGAAAAACAGTTTGGAGCGAATTCCAGTGCCATTGAGAATGAGTCTGCTCTTTTCAGTCAGAAGAGAATCGGGTATACTAATGTTGCCGATATCCTGGGCCGGAAGCGATTGGGCAGGAAGGAGTAGCAGTAATATGGCGAGTGTAATTTTTCCTGTCATGATTTTGTGGTTCCTCTGTTAGCCTGAAGAGTAGTTTCTAAAATACTGTTTTATCCCCATTAGCTTATTTCTGAAGTTTCATTTTTATACCAGGATGATGAATACTGTTCAATAAGTACCGGTTTGAATAACTGGTTTATATATATTTTTTCTTCTGGATATGTATTTAGAAGAACGTTTTTAGGTGTTTTTTTGCAACAACGATGAAGGAGTAGTGTTATGAGTATGAAAGCAGTAAGACAAGTATTGACAGTAACTTTGCTTGCGGGGCTATTATTTGTTAATTTTGGTGTTGCCGTCGCAGATGAAATAATGACCACTATGAGTGTTCCTGGTGTCGTCTGAATGGCTAGTGCGCGCAAGGCAAGGGCTGCCTTGGAAAGTATGGATGGTGTGTTGAAAGTATTTGCGGATGAAAGGACTAATGAGGTTTCAGTTTTCTATGAAGAAGATGATGTCAGCACAGGTAAACTTGAAAAAAGACTAAATCAGGAAGGTTTTTTTGTTGAGCAGATTACGGAATAAGGAATAAGGAATAAGTTAAAAAAGCTGATTCAATGGTCTTTTGATTTTTGAATCAGCTTTTTGCAGTTTTGCTTAATAATGCTTCGAGATGTATCGGAATCTTGGGGAGACTACTCCTCCCGGATTTCAACTTTGTCACGAAGGTAGTTTTTTACGTTGTCTATTGGTACTTCCTGGCGGTGAAAAATGCCGGCAGCGAGTGCAGCTTCAGCATCTGTTTGCGTGAAAACTTCATGGAAATGTTCAGCGCTTCCAGCACCGCTTGAAGCAATTACAGGAATTGAAACAGCATTTCTGACAGCATTAATCAATTCAAGGTCAAACCCTGAATTAGTGCCATCCTTATCAATGCAGTTTAAAAGTATTTCACCTGCCCCCAGTTGTTCGCAGGTTTTGGCAAGTTGTACCGCGTCAAGATCTCGTCCTTCCCGTCCGCCTTTAATAGTACATTGATACCAGCAATACTGTTCACCATTAGGGCCGGCAGTGTTTGTTTTGATTGTATGATGGTCGGTGTCGTTTTCAGAGTGGATATAGACCCGGCGGGGATCTACGGAGATAACCACAGCTTGATTACCATATATTCTGGAGATTTGTTCTATGGAACTCAGGCCAGTTGCCTTGCCGGTTTTTAGTACCTCTTCAACTATCAGTACCGCATCACTGCCAATGGAAATTTTATCAGCACCAGAACGAAAATATTCAGAAGCAACATTCAGTGCAGAATAAAACTTCCCGTCCTTGTCCGTGTAATCTTTGATGCCACCACCGATGGTCAAGGGTACAAAGACATTTTCTGATGTCTTTTGCAGCACTTCGATCATGGGCATGTCCTTGAGGGGAAAGGCACGAAAACCAGTGATGTTTAAAAAAGTTATTTCGTCGGCTCCGTCCAGGTAATATTGTCCAGCTAGTTGAACTGGTTTGCCAAGATTCCGGACGTTTCCCTTTTCACGAACATCATATTGATCACCTTTGGTTACTACCAGATCGCCATTGTCGTTACTTCGCACGTCAAGGCAGGCGATGATTCTTTTTGCTAGTTGGGTAGTTTTGGGGCAGGATGTAGGAATGATTTCCTGTTTGCTGTTATCTAGAAAGTTTTCAATCAATTTGAGGCCGGCAGCGCCGCTTTTTTCCGGGTGGAATTGGGTGGCAAAAATGTTGCCATGCATGATGGCGCTGGTAAATTCATAACCATAATCAGTGCAAGCTAAAACAGCATCGTTGCTGTCAGGTTGAACATGATAGGAGTGAACAAAATAAAATTTTTCGTCACCTGAAAATGAGTCAAACAGGCGAGTTGGCTTTTGTACCTTGATACCGTTCCAACCAATATGTGGTACATTGAGGTCTGTCTGGAAACGTTTTGTCTTTCCTTTTAGGATACCAAGTCCTGCAATACCAGGGGCTTCTTCACTGCTTTCAAAAAGTGCGTGCAGGCCAAGACAGATACCCAAAAAAGGTCGGTTGTCCTGGAGATATCTGGTCAGAGGTTCAGCGAATTGTTTATCATGAAGAATGTTCATCATGGCGCCAAAGCTTCCAACACCGGGGAAAACAAGGCGGTCTGCCTGTAAAATATCATCACCTGTGGTGACAATTTGAACTGTTTCACCCACGCTTTCCAGGGCGTTTGTTACCGATCTTACGTTACCGGCACCATAGTCAAGTAGTGCTATCATTTTAAACCTATAAGTCGTTGATCATGGTTGAGGGGTTTTGCCAACAATCAAAGTTTGTACCTGAAAAAGAGTGTAGTTGCAGTCACTTTTTTCTGACGCTAATAATGAACAAAACTGGTTATTAACCGATTTCAGTGATTCCTGCCTCTTGAAAGTAAATACTTTTTGAAAAATATGAGATCGATATTGGCAGAAAATTACAAGAGTGCAATAATGATTAATATTCTCGTTATAATTATTGCAAGTGGTTATATGCAGAGTGAATGAGGGTTGAATGTTGGTAGTGTATGTCTTGAAATGCATTGTGCCCCAATGGATAAAGAAAGTGTTTGGTATTGCGGGACTGTTGATGGTAAAAATAATAATAAGCTTTTTTTTAAAAAATATAACAGTCAGCCTTGTGTGGATGTTATTTTAATTTTCACTGGGTGAATAACCTTTTTTGCAAGCATGAATTATCGTCACAAGGATCGATGGATAAAAAAAGAAAGATAATTTTCAGTTTGTGTTTGGCTATATGTTTTTGGCATATTTATTCTTCGCCTGTTCAGGCAAAGGATTCGGATTCAATTTCTATTGCGGGAACCGGTGATTCTCAAATTCTTTTACGCCAGCTTGCAAAAGAATTTCAAGAATTACATTCTGGAAAAATTATTGTCGTCCCAGATAGTATTGGTTCTTCAGGAGGCGTAAACGCGGTAATTGCCGGAAAGGCTGACATGGCTCGTATCGCCAGGCCTTTGAAAAGAAAAGAAGAAATTAATAATCTTCATTACAAACTATTTGCCATCTCTCCTGTTGTATTGGCTGCTAATCTTGATTCAGATTGCATTACAGATCTTAGCACTGAGCAATTGCTTGGCATTTACCAGGGGAAAATCAATGATTGGTCACAGGTCAAAGAGTGTGGAAATGGAAAAATCTATGTTGCTAACCGTGAACCTGGAGATTCGTCGAGAAGTGTTTTAGAAAAGTTTGTAATGAATTTTAAAAAGATTGCTGATCCAGTTGGAGCCACAGTTTACAGTACCCCGAAACTGGTTGAAATTCTTTCCCGACATTCAGGAACTATTGCTTATGTACCACTGTGCGCAATTGTAGGGGCTAAGCTGGAAGTTTTTAGTATAGATGGAATTGCCCCTGTTGATGTAGATATTATTCAGGGCAGGTACAAGCTGACGAATCCTTTTGGTTTGGTTTGGAAGGGTGAATTAGGTGGATTGTCACTTGAATTTATGGAATTTTTATTTAGCGACAGGGCAAGGGAAATTATTCGTCAGGCTGGTGTTGTTCCTGTTGAGCCTTGATTAAATTATCATAGTTATTAATACTTTGTAGTTCAACCTCCTATTTTTATAAATAATACGATGTCCAATCCCACTGTTAAGGGAATAATTCTCAGATCACAGTTAGTTGCAATTGCCATTACAGCGTTTAGCCTGGTTGGTTTGTATAACTATATGTTGATCAAAAATCTCAAACATTCCCAGTTAAGCAAACAGTACAGTGAAACCTTACGATTTTCCGATCATATTGATACTGTTTTGAATCAACGATTGTCCCTGCTGTCACGTATTAATCTTTTAGATTATCATGTTAATTTTCGAGACTTGTCATTGATAGAAAATTTTGTCGGTTATTCTGATGTGTTTCCTGTGCTTGCCTATTTGGATAAAGATGCGACAGAAAAGGTAAAGGTTGTTTTCGGAAAACAGTCAGAGCAACTGCTTTCTCATTCAGGTGAATTATGGCTGCAAAAAATATACAAGACTCCTAACAAGGTCTATCATTCTCCGTTGCAGACTATAGGTGAAATAAAGCATAAAGGAATTAGAGCTGGGGTTGCAAAATTTGGATATTTTGGTGACGAGTTTCAAGGGATTTTGTTGGGTGCAATTCCTCTTACCATTCTAACTGAAAATATTGACAGAGAATTTAAGAACCGACCTGGATTTTATTTCCTGGTAGATGGTAATCAGAGAATTATTCATTGCTCTCAGGATCAACAGATTGCATCAAAAATTATTGGCCGTACCTATACCTCTTTTCCTGTGACGGATTCTTTTCAAGGTGGAGTACTGGATGAAACCATTATTAACGAAAAAGGTTTTTTTTCCTGGTCTCAACTTAAAGGACCTGATTGGACTCTGGTGATATTTTATCCCTACTCGGAATTCAAGGTGCAGCCAGCTGAGATTATGATGTATGCAGCTATTGTTGCATTTTGTGCACTGTTTGTTGGTTTTTGTATCGCACATGTTATTTCAAAACCTATTCTCAGAGATGTTAAAAAGGCTATTGAACATATAAAGCTTATTTCTCTTGGAAAAATGAAAGAGATGCAGAGTATGGATTCCTGTGATGAGTTAATATCGCTTGGTGATTCAGTTAATGAGATGACCAGGAATCTTGAACGCTCTGTGCGGGCAAATGACTCACTGAACAAGCTATTACACTCCATTATCGACCCTTTGCTTGTGACAGATAGTTCCGGCAAGATTATCAAGGTCAACGATGCATCAGTCAGGCTTTTTCAATTACGCAGTGAAATGTCTGATAAGCAAATGTTTCAGGACTTTTTTTATGGGAAGGGTCTGTTTGATGATTTTGAAAAATTTAAGGAAAGTTTGTATGTGACCCCTATGGTGAACTTTGAAACCAGAGTTACTGTTTCCCTGGATGTCTCCATTGCAGTTCTTCTTTCCTGTTCTCTTATCAATCGGGAACAAGTAGAAGAATCAGGAGTTGTTTGTATTATTAAGGACATCTCAGATTTGAAAAGAGCTGAAGAGCAGATTAAACAGCTTGCTTATTACGATCCTTTGACTTTGCTTGCCAACCGGACTCTGTTGATCAACAGGCTTGAACAGGCTATTTTGCGTGGAAATCGTGATTACGAGGTTTCAGGGTTCATGTTCGGTGTTCTTTTTATGGATATTGATAGATTTAAATTAGTTAATGACAGTCTGGGGCATAATGTCGGTGATCAATTATTGATAGCTGTTTCTGAACGTTTGAAGAAGCTTTTGAGAAAGGGAGATACTCTTTCCCGGCCATTTATGGAGGACCATACCCTGGCACGTTTGGGAGGTGATGAATTTGTCATCCATATGCCCCTGGTTCGTGAACCAAGAGATGCGGCAATGCTTTGTTCGCGAATAACAAAAGCAATGTCTGAACCGTTTGAAATTAAGGGGCACCAACTTTTTTCTCCGGTAAGTATCGGTATCGCACTCTATCCTGTCGATGGCAAGGATGTGGATACTTTGCTTAAACATGCAGATATTGCAATGTATCATGCAAAAAAAGATGGAAGAAACACTTTTCATTTTTATTCCAATACTATGGATAAGAGTATTCGGAATCGTCTTCGTCTTGAGAGTCAATTTCGTAAAGCGCTTCAGGAGTGGAGTGGTTTTTCCTTGGTCTATCAGCCAAAAATATCAGTGAAAGACTATTCTATATGCGGGGTAGAGGCATTACTTCGCTGGACAGATGATGAGTTTGGTTTTGTTTCCCCTGTTGATTTTATTCCTGTTGCTGAAGAAACAGGTCTTATTGTAGAATTGGGTGAAAGAGTTCTGTATATGGCATGTGAACAAATGAAACAATGGCAGGCTGCAGGGCTTCCTGAATTCCATATAGCGGTTAATTTTTCCGGAAAACAAATTACTCATGCCGGTGTTCAGGGAATGGTTGAGGAATGCTTGCAGGTTACAAGATTAGATCCACGGTTGTTAGAACTTGAGATAACCGAAAGTTCCCTGCTGGAAACTGCTGAAAAAAATATTCAGACACTTCATTCTTTGAAAAAGCTGGGAGTGGTGTTGGCTGTGGATGATTTTGGCACTGGATATTCTTCACTTGCTTATCTGAAACGTTTTCCTATTGATATCATAAAAATTGATCGAGCTTTTATTATGGAACTAGATAGAAATGCTGATGATGAGGCCATTGTCCGAGCTACTATTGCCATGAGTCACAGTTTGAATTTACGGGTGGTTGCAGAAGGTGTTGAAACCATCGCCCAGGCTGAAATGCTTCGGGATCTTGAATGTGAAGAAATCCAGGGATACCTTTTTGGAAAACCAATGCCTCCTGAGGAGCTGGAGAAGTTGGTTTCACATGGTGGTCCTATCGTACCGCATGAAAATATTTGATATTAAAGGTAAGCTTGTGTTTTTTGGCTAAGGTATCAGCTGAATACATAAATTAAGGTATTTTTCACATAAATATTTTGTTTCCTGTTATATTTCTCTTTGGTACTTATTTATGATGACATCAATCATAATTTCCCAACGTTTTTTGATTTGAAACTTTGCTCATGCAATCTATGATTCTGGCTGCTGGTTTTGGTACAAGGTTGCAGCCCTATACCCATATTCTTCCCAAACCACTTTTTCCCGTTATAAACAGACCCCTGCTTCTGATTCTGTTAAAAATGTTGCAGCAAAACGGCTGTAGCAATGCAGTGGTGAATTGTCACCATCTGGCAGGACAGATCCAGGGATTGCTGGAGGGTATGGCAGGTGTTGTTACGCAGTATGAACCTGAAATACTAGGCACTGGTGGAAGTCTGCGCCAATCACTTCATAGATTTTCAGATAGACCGATACTCGTTATGAATGGTGATCTCTATCACCAGGTAGACATCAACGCGCTCTATCAATATCATTTACTTTCAGGAAATAAAGTTACAATGGCTGTCCATGACTATCCTCGTTTCAATAATTTAATGGTTCAGCAAGATCGGGTGGTTAGTTTTGGTGTCGGAGAAAAACAAGCAGATCGCTGTCTGGCATTTACAGGGATACAAGTTGTGAACCCGGAAATTATTGAAATGATACCTGCTGGAGTCTTTTTTCATATCATAGATTTATATAAAAAACTTGCTATTAGAAAAGAGATAGGAGTGTTTCGAGTGGATGGAAGTTACTGGCGAGATATTGGGACACCACAGGATTACCTGCGACTTCATCAGGATTTAATTACCGACCCTGCTTGTGATTTTCAGGTGGATGAAATAGGTGATGGCTTATTGTGTGTTGCCAAGTCGGCTCAGCTGGGAAAAGGTGTTAAGGTTGATGATTGGGCATGTATCGGAGAGGGTGCTGTGATTGGTGAGGGAGTTCGAATGATCCGTAGTGTTGTCTGGAATAATGCAGTGGTACCGGCAGGGTCAGTGTGTGAAGATTGTATAATTACAGCTTAGGTAGGGATAGTACGGAAAAAGCTATCAGGCAGGTGTTGCCTGATAGCTTTTATATATCTAGTTATTTTTTTGATTATTTCATTTTTTGAACATTTTCATTAGGTGCTGGTCCGAGCCTGAAGCCAGTTGTCACAAATACAGATGTCTGTGTACTTTCTAACTCTGCTTCTACGGTGTGGTCGTAGACACCAAAAAAACTGGAGTCCTGTTCTCCGCTCATCTCTATGGCTGTCAAATCAAATCCGGCAGTCATGAACCAGCGAGGTGTGAAGTCAAAAAGAGCTGCAAGGGACAACATTACTGCTGAGCCATCATAGTCGCCTTTGTTTTCTTTGTTGCGCAGGATGTGTTGGTCGCGATCATCTGCATAGGCGAAAGGGGCATAGGCGAGTCTGCCGTTGAAATGTAAGTTTGGTTTAGGACTTATTTGGCCGCTTACTACCAGGTATGGGATTTGAAAAGTTGCTTCATAGTCAATAGAGGTGGTTACCCCGTCTCCGATAAAGTCGAATCCATCAAGTCCTGAAGGGGACCATTGCTGGATAACGGAAGTCTCATATTGAAAGTTTTGATGTAAAAAGCCGATACCACCAGCGAGCCAGCCTTTGGGGCGCTCCATGAGTTTAGCCTGGACATCCACATCAATAATCAATGCACTGAAGTCTGAGATGCTGCTTTCGGAATAAACATCTAGTTGATTTGGATTGGCCTCAGTGATCCAGTCTCTGTCTTCCATGTTACTGTCTGGGTCGCTGACGTTTTTCTTGATTGTGCCATTTAGCAAGACTTTGTCATAGAAAATGGCATTCATTTTAACTGCTCCAAAAACACTGTCCAGAGGGAACTTTAGTTCGCTGAAAGGAAAATATCCCGTCTCTGTGGAGCCATCAGACAAGCTTACCGGGAAGCCTATCTGGTAGGTGATATCACCATCCCATGACTCTATTCCACCATGGAGCCATACTTCTGCTGCTCCTTTAACTGTTACAACCGGTTTGACATTGATGTCGGATCTTGTTGACTGCACAGCGGTTCCTGCCAGAGCGTTTCCTGACAAAAAAACAGCAGCTGCGCTCAGTCCAGTAATGAAACAGCGGAAAATCTTCATTGTTATCTCTCCTGAATACATGTTTCACAAATATAAATATTTATATATTCTATCGTGTTTTCTGGAAAAAACAAGGGGTTGCAGCTAAAATCATGTGAGTTTATTTCCTTTGGGGCCAAGATGAAACTGTAAAAGATAGGGGTAAGCGATTTGATTTGTTGTTGTGCCGCCAGTATGTCTGCATATTTATGCGTGTAAATGGCTGGTTTTAAATATGTAATGATTTGTGTTAATGATGACGATAAGCATATCGTTGTTGAATATTTATTTAGTTATTAATGGTTGATGGATTTAATTCAGATATTTAATTGTTGCTGACTTAGGGTGATTTAAAGTATAACCTTTTAAACTTGCTGCACTTAATGTTCCTGGTTTAATATTGGAAAAAGTTTGGAAGCATATGCTTGATAGGTTTTTTGTTGTGATTATTGGCTTGTTCCTGGCCCCTGAAATATACAATGGTATTTTAGAATACAGAGGATTGAAATGCTTTTTATACAGATAAAAAAGAATTTACATGTGTGTTTGGTCTATTTGTTTTTCGCGATTATTTTGTTGCCGACAACAACTGTTTTTGCCAGACCAATGAACCAGCAAGTTGAGAAAGAAACCAATATTCATATTAACCAAAACGTCATCATGGTAAGTGGTCGAATGTCTCTTGGTATTATCAGTGGTCAATCCCAGGAACTTGTATATATACCTGAGTTAAATCATAAGCTAAGTCAGTTGAATTGGGATATTAAAGATGTCTATATGCTTGGTTTAGGGGGAACAGTGTCACCTTTGCCATGGTTGAAGTTTAATATTGATGTATGGTTAAAGCTTAATGAGGGTGAAGGAAACATGGATGATTATGATTGGTTCCTGGAAGATTATCAATACACCCATTGGTCACATCATGAAGATGTTGATCTCACAAAAGGATTAATGTTTGATGTCAGTGCTGATGTGAAATTATATGAGCATGAGCAGACTAAATTTTATGGAATTGCAGGCTTTAAGCATGATACTTGGGAATGGAAAGCATATGGTGGAGATTACGTTTATTCATCGTACTATCTCTATGACACTGTAGGTAGTTTTGTTGATGGGGAGCTGGGAATCACATACGAGCAAAATTTTTATGTTCCTTATCTTGGATTTGGTTTTACTTCAGATCTTACTGAGACCCCATTTACTTTTAGTGGTAGAGTGATCGGTTCTACATTTGTTTACGGCGAAGATAAGGATCAGCATCATATGCGTGATCTTATATTTGTTGAGGAGTTTGATTCAGGGCAAATGTTTGCTGTTGATCTGGCTGGCAGTTATCATTTTACCCAGAATGTATCCTTGATGTTTTCCTATCATTATCAGGATTACCAGGAACTCAAAGGTGAAACAATTATTACCGATATTAGCACAGGGGAAGTAACTAAATATAACGGAGATGTGGCTGGAATGGATCACCGTTCCAGTATGCTTTCGTTCTCAGCCTTGTATCAGTTCTAGTTTTTGATTGTTTATTGTATCTAAATTTTATTTTGTAAAGACTTCGATCCTTTCAAATCACTCATTGAACTGCTCCTGGAAGAGAATTTTTCCGCAGCAGTTCAATGAGTGATTTGACCTAAGTTAGTCCTTTCACCTCTCTCTCTATTTACATCTCCTCTTTGGTTTTCACGATTTTTTTGTTTTGGCAGTAGTTGCCCTGCTCAGTGTAATAATTAATCCATGAACAGCTTTGATCTAGAGCCCAGTCTTTTGGAGGCATGATCTCCTGTTTGCCAAGTGTCTCCAATGTAGTATTGCAGGGTAACCTGTTGTAGACTCGAACCCAGAAGCAGTGTCTGTCTGGAAAGACTTCGCAGGCAGTGTTTCTGCTGCCGCCACAGGGACCATTGAGTAGTTTTTTTGGGCAACCAGATTGAGGACAGATATAGGTGGAATATGGCAAGGTGCAATCTCCACACATTCGACAGTAAAATAGAAACTTTTTGCTGGATTGCTCGATAAACCGGATAAAGGCTCTGCGGCGTCTTCCTTTGGAGCAAAATCGGCAGATTTTGGCAAACAGGCTACCTGTCCAACTTTCTTCTGAAAACATCATGTGATGAGTAAATTGGTGGACAAAAAGGCTTTCAGGAGCTGGACCGGGAGAGAGTTTAACCCTTTTTTTATTTTCACAGTACGTTTTTGGCGAATGATAGAGATACCAGGTTTTTGAAACCGGGTAATGGACATCCTGCACCAGGTCCTGCCAGTGATCTCGGAGTTGTTCACTGGTATCCAGAACATAACGGATTTGCTCAAAGTCGAGTCCGTTACCTCCTATGTGGACTCCGGCGTAACCAAGTCCTTTTAAAATACAGATAAGTTTTGCGGCCCGATCCAGCCGATTTGTATATTTTTCGGGATTTTGCGATTCTTTTTCAATTTCTATTAATAGTTTTTTGGGAAAGACAATGCCTGGGATTTTTCCTTGAGCCATGATTTTGGCAACTCCTGATGAGGGAATAAAAATATTTCCCAATACCGGAAGCCTGATGTTATTTTCTTCCAGGAAGTTCATCAGTTCCTCGAATTTAAAAATGTCATAACCCAGTTGAGTGACAATAAAATTTGCTCCTGCTCGAATTTTGCACAATAATTTAGAGTACTGTTGAACCTGTTCCGGTTCGGAGCGTTTGAAAGGTGAAACAACACATCCTCTGAGCATGGCTAAGGATGAGAAGGAAACCTTTGGTCCGGTGAGGTGTTCATTATAGTTTCCTGATTCCATGTTATGGAGTAATTGGAGGGCCTGTACGCTGTCAAGATCGAATACAGGTTTTGCCTGTCCGTAATAAGACGGGCGGGGGAAATCTCCTCCAAGAACAAGCAAAGTGTGGAAGTTTTGTCGGTGATATAAAAAAATATGGCTTTCCAACAGGTTTCTGTTTTTGTCTTTCAGTGAAAAATGAATCATCGGCTCAATACCAATACCGCGCACCTCTGAGCCAATAGCAATTGGATCAAGTGCAGGGTGTCCACCAGCATTATCTGTTATTGAAAGAGCCTTGATTCTGCCGTCAAGTTTAGCTTGATTGGCAAATTCCAGAAGACGATCTATCCTGTTTCCCCTTGAACCTCTGCCAGGTACCAGTTCGTAAGTAATGGTAAAATCTTTAGGATCAACCAGAGAATTTCGGAATTGTGTTTGAGTTGTCATGACTATGAGTTTGGAAAGTATATGTTATTATTGTTTACTGATTATGGAACTTGGGCGGGATGGGGTCGAGATTGCGTAGTTTGTTGACCAGTAAATCTAAATTGATCCATTCTGGGATTTTATCTCTGAGCCTGAGTAAAGGAGGGATGGCTTTATCGGCCATGCCGCGGGCACCTTTTGTATTTCCTTGCTCAAGATGAACATAGGTTCCTGCCGCCCTGATGAGGGCCTGAAGAATAAGCTTTTCATCTCCAGAGGATTTCATCCAACATTGTTCCAGGTAATCATGAACCTCAAAAAAAAGTTCCTGATTCCATATGTGAGAAGCTGTCAGGTAGATATTTCCACTGTCATTCAGATTGGAAGTGGTGGAGGCTGCAAGTGCTTTTTGATAGCCAGTTAACCTGTTGTTGATGTAATCGTTGCAAATTGGAGCGAGGTTCATTTGGTCAAAGGCTGCTGCGGCTTCATTGGCGGGTTTCATCGTGCCAAGTTTTAAGGCTTTCATGAAGGCATCGGAAAGATTATTTCTTATGTCCCTGCAGAGCCTGATGTTGAAAGGGTCAAATCTTGTTATTTCCAAAGGGATATGTCTTACCTCTAGCTAATAATTTATTTTTGAACAGTATTGAGTACAATAATGTGGATGTCCATTACATTGGTCATTGTCGGTCCAGTATATACAAGGTTGCCGATTTTAGAGAAAAAAGTGTATGAGTCGTGATTCTTAAGGTAAATGTTCGGATCAAGATTTTCATTTTTTGCCAGATTTAAAGTTTCTCCTGTCACATATGCCCCAGCTGCATCTGTTGGCCCATCATTACCGTCGGTTCCCACAGAAAAGAGAATAAGATCTTCTATGCCACTAACTTTTTTAATAGCGTAAAGTGCAAATTCCTGGTTGCGTCCTCCCTTGCCGTAGTTGTCACCCAGAGTAACGGTGGTCTCTCCACCACTGATGAGACAGCATGGTCTAGAAATCAGGCCTTTACCAATAATAATATCTTTTGTGATATTTATGTGTTCTTCTGCTGCTTTCTGGGTGTCACCTGCGATTGGATATGGCAGGATGTGTGGGGTGAAACCGAGGCTCTGGGCCTTGTCGGCTGCAGCATTCAGGGCAATATTATTTGAACCTATAATCGCATTGAAAATATTGTTAAAGCAGCCTTTACCAGGTTTGGGTGTCTCATTATTGGAATTGTGCAGACCTTCAACTATTTTTTGATAAACAGGTTTGGGGACCTTGGCTGTGATATTGTATTTGTTTAATATTGCAAGACAATCCTTCCATGTTCCTGAATCACCGGTAAATGGAGCAGAACCGATACTTTCCAGGTCATCACCAATCACATCACTGATGATAAGATTGATTACATGGGCGGGATGAGTCTGGGTTGCGAGACGACCACCTTTTATATTGCTCAGATGTTTACGGATCGTGTTTATTTCCTGGATAGTAGCACCGCATTCCAGCAGCAGGTTAGTAATATTTTGTTTGTCAGTAAGGGAAATCCCCTTGATTGGTGCTGCTAGTAGGCTTGAAGCACCTCCAGAGAGTAAAGATATAAATAATGTTTCTGGAGAGCGGTTATGGGAGATATAGGCTATGAGGTTTTTACAAGCTAAAACACTGTTTTTATCTGGTACAGGATGTGATGCCTCTTGTATTTCAACAAACTTTGTGTCTACAACATGTTTGTATTTTACAACAACCAGGCCAGAATGAATGCGCGATCCTAATACTTTTTCTAAAGCTTTAGCCATTCCAGCGCTAGCTTTTCCCGCCCCTATGACGCAGATCTTTTTAAACTTTAATAAGTTGTATGCTCGATCATGGACCCAGAGGGTGTTGTCTGTAAGAGTCAGGTTATCGGCGATAACCTTTTCCGGGCTGACCGCAATAAGAGCAGCCTCAATAATTGAAAGACCTAGATTTTTAAGGAGATTTTCTTCCATTTGTTATCATCCTGAAACAAAAAAGGATTTTTCAGTAGTAGTGTTAAAAGGAGCTTTTTGATTATAGCGGTCAGGGTGGTGTAAGGTTGCGGATCCGTTTTGCCAGTTTTTTTTCAATCTTTTTGACGAGTGAGTTGGTTTTTTTATTTGACTCAGTTTCTTGAAGCAGGTTTTTTCTGCCAAGACTTACCGTGGAATAATCGATACCAAAGAGTTCTCCGATTTGACGATTGTTGAGGCTGGAATATTTATAGAGCATCGCCATAATAAGATTCCGGTTCGTTCCTTTGGAGGAAAGTAAAAGTTTAGGTGTAAGACTGGAATGTTTGCTAACTACCTGAAAAATTACTTTTTTATCGAGATATCTTTGGTTTTGAATATTTTGGGGACTTGTGCGTGCTTGTCTTGAGGTGAGAAACTGTTGCCTGATTTCGCTGACAAAGGCTTCGTCTCCCAGTAGGCATTGGCTGACTATGTTTTTTCGAAGAGGTAGTCCTTTTTCAAGGTCAAGTGCTATTTGTTTTTGATAATTCTTTTTTGCTGAGTGTTTGTTGCCACCAACTTGTTCCAAAACAGTCTTATAATTCATAAACTCCAAGCGTTTCTTTTTCCAGATAAAGCCTGGTAGGCTGCTCCATTTGTAAGACCAGAGGTGTTTTAGCTGCTGCTCAATGTCATATTTCCTTTCAGGGCCGACTTTAACAGGATTTAAATGAATGTATCGGGAGACAGCAGCCAGATAATTGTCTTTGTCAATAAGTAGACTTTTGTATCTTCCGTGATATAGGTGACCGATCCGTTTATGACGTTTATTGAAATATGTTGTGTAGGTAATATTGAAATGACGCATGAAATTCCCAAGGTTGCCCATGGGAGTTTCCACAAGAATGTGAAAATGGTTATTCAGTAGTACAAAGCTATGCAGGTTAACATTGTAGGTGGCGCAGGATTGGGAGAGCAGTGTTAGAAATTTGGCTCGGTCTTGATCATCTTTGAAAATAGCTTTTCTCCCATAGGCACGGCTTGTGACATGGTAAAAAGCACCTGGAAATTGTATGCGAATTGGTCTGGCCATAAAACCTGTTTACCTGGACAAAGGATTTTTGTCAAATAAAGTATTGACCCTACAGCTCCTAGTTTAATATTAAAGACAGCTGTTATTTTACTGTAAACAGAAATTTTGCACTGATCTTGTTGATTTTATTAAATAATTTAAAGATGGGAATGCATGAGGTGTTGAAAATTTGATTTTTTTGCATAAATTTTTTTAAAAACTTTAAAGGCGACTGATGAGGTGATACTTCTTTTCTTATAAATCGGATGTTTTCTTGATTTTACTGTGCAGGGACCCGAAAAGGGAATTTTAAAAAAAATCCCCTTTTCGGGTTTTTTAGATTAGATCAATTTTTATTGATGGTGGAAGATAGAGTTACTTGTCACATTTCCCGGCGAACATCGCCTTCAGGTTTTCTTTGTACTCTTCGCATTTCACTTTCCCCTGAATGGTGTGCATCCACTTGTCCTGATTAGTTTCGGTAACCAGTTTAGCTAGTTTGTCTAGTCTGTCGCCGCAGGTTGTAGATATTTCCGCTTTCATTTTTTCCTTTAGTACTTCAAACCAGGCCTCATCAGCAAGTGCCAGAAGTTTTTCAGGCATGTCACAGCATTCACCTGTATTTTCCGATTTTGCTGTACTGCATTGATCCGAATCACATTTTTCCATCTCATTTCTCCATTTTTGCCAGATGTTTATTGTAACATCTGGCGGTTTATATTTCGTCTTCGACTCATAATAATATTGCATTAGCTCGGTGGCATTATGAGTCGAAAACACTGTAAGCTGGTTTTTTGAAAATGCTTTTTCCTGGTGCCTTGTAAATGTCAATGGTTCCTGAATTTGTGCTCTGGCAAGATTCTTTATTTTTATAAATTAGTTTCATTGGAAAATCGTAAATGGGCAGAAATAACTCGAGCCGCTTAGTAGACCGGTCAGTTATTAAAAAGGTAAAAACATTTTACTCTATTAAAATAGCCAATTGTTGGTCTATTTAAATATTATTCTTTGGCACCTAGAATATGCCTCATTATAATTTTTTTCCATAAAAGCAATGGGTCCAGATTTTTTGTGACTTTCATTCTTAGAAGGGCACCATGCCAACTGCTAATCATGAAATATGCTGTCTCCTGGACATCAATATCAGGTGAAATTTCTCCTTGATCCTGAGCTTCTAAAAGGACACTGATATATTTACCAGCCATAAAGTCAATGGCTTGATTAAGTTTTTGGCGAAAAGCTTCACTCAGATCACCCATTTCTTGAGAAAGGTTACCTACCGGGCAGCCAAGGCAGCAGGACTGGGAGCTGAAAAAAGTTTCAAAACCGGTGAAAAGAGCTCTGAATCTATCAAGTGGCGCAATGGTTTTATCGTTCAGGATTGCAGCAACTTTTGTTTCAAAGTGTTCAATAAAGTAATCGATGACCTGCAAACCAAAATCTTCTTTATTTTTAAAGTAAAAATAGAATGAACCTTTAGGTACTGCGGCAGCTTGTAAAATTTCCTGGATGCCTGTGTGGTTAAATCCTTTAGTATGGATTATTGCTGCTCCAGTTTGAATTATTTTTAATTTGGTATCAGTTGCCATGCTGTGTTCCTTTCCCAGGATAATAGACTGGTCGTCTAGTACCTGTCAAGATAAAAGTGATTGGTTGATTTTTAAGCTGATAAAACTGGGCCAGGATATGGAGTATATATTGTCCATATTGTTTTTGTCAGTCAGAAGGGTCAGTAAAGTTTTTGCATCTTTGATTTTATGTGACAGGTTTCAGGGATTTCGTTGGCCTGTAGTATTTTTGGGGAGTTGTTAACTGTAAATCCAGGTTAATTCCAGTTTATCTAATCCCTACTTCATGACTTATGTCAAGGAGTTTGCGGATACTCTTTATACGAAATTTGCAATACCAGCCAGGGATATTAGAGCACTTCTTATGGAAAAGGACGTGATTCCAAAGGGATATTTTGATGATAAGATAGATTGGATTTATTGGGAGCTGTGGCATCATGAGGGTCGTCGGGCTCGTCATGGGACTGCAATGTCAGGTCCGGATTATGCATGGTGGCATGGTATATATGAAGTTGCTAAGCATTTCTATACAGAGTTGCTGCCAGAGGCAAAAGAATATGCCAAAAAAGCTGGTAAACCGGAGGTATATGAGGAAATACTGGAGAATTATATTAACAGTGATCCCCGGCATGAGTGGTTTACCAAGGGCTTTGATACAAATTGACTTAAGGAAATTAAACAATATTACAAGAAACGCTATAATCAAAAGATAGATTAATTAAGGGCCGGAATACTTATACTCTGGTCTGGATAAAAAAAACAAGCTGGAAAGAGTTTGTGAAATTCAGTTAAAAAAAGGGACACTTAAGCAGTGTCCCTTTTTAATTGAATCAAGGTGTTTTAGATGTTTTGAGGATTATTCAGTGTCGACAAGGGCAACGCTGCTTAATTGCTGGATGGAGATTTTTTGTCGCATTTCTTCTTTTTCTTCACACATTTTCCAGATAATAAATGTACCGATAATAAGTAGTATGCCGGATGCGATGAAAGAAGCTGAATAAGAACCAACATTGACTTTTAAGGTTTGAGAGGCTCTGCTCATGATCAATCCGCCAAATCCCCAGGCAGTGAATAGTAAGCCATAGTTCACGCCAAAATTTTTCATTCCCCAATTATCCTTTGCAAAGGTTGGGAATAAGGCAAGGTTGGCTCCATAATTAAATCCTATCGCTGAGGCAAGTAAGACCAGGAGCAATGCGCTTGATGAGCCAGAACTGGTAATAGGAATGGCTAAAAACATAAATATTGCTTGTCCGGTAAATACAGCACCCAATGTTTTTTTTCTGCCGAATCTGTCAGAAAGTGACCCCGCAGCTATCCGCCCTGCTGCATTTCCAAGGGCTAAGATTGCTACTGCCAGGAAGGCATTATCTCCAAGGCTGGACTTGGCCATTCCAGCAACGCTACCTATAACCATCAGGCCCGCTCCTGCCCCAATAAAATAGAGTGTCCACAGTTGCCAGAATTTTTTGGTTCTGATGACTTTCTCTGGCGGAAGTTCGTTGTCTTGAAACATCTTCCTGAGGTTTTGATTGTCTTTACTTTCTTTTCTGCGATCAATAAAACCTGGAGGCTTGTAGCCAACGGGTGGATTGACGAGAAAGGTAGCTAAGCAGCAAACTATCACTAGAAATGCTATGCCGAAGAAGAGCATAGCCTGTTGCAAGCCCCATATCCCGAGCAGGTACTTGGAAAGGGGTGCGATGTAAACAGAGGCGAGCCCAAAACCGGATACTACAATGCCAGCAATCCAGCCAGCTTTATCGGGTGGAAACCATTTTAAAGCAGCTGGTGTGGCAGATGAATACCCAAAGGCAATTCCAGAGCCGACCAGGACTCCAAATCCTAAAACCCAGCTTAAATATGCAGTGGTTTGAGAAATCCAAATGAAACCAAGGCCTACCAGTATCCCGCCAATTATTGCTGTAATCCTTGGTCCATAAACGTCCTGACATTTGCCTGCTACTTGCATCATGCATGCGAAAACCAGGCAACAAAGTGCATAGGGGTCATTTAATGAGGCTGGATCCCATTGAAAAGCTCCTTGTCCTCCAGTGTCGATGGATTGCTTGATGGCACCTTTGAAAATACTCCAAGTGTAGAGGATTCCCAGCGCAAGGTTTATACCGGTTCCTGCGGTGGTTACAATCATACCTCGATTTTTGTTATTGATCATCTTTTATCCCTCCTGGTAGACTGTCAGCTGCTAACATAACCAGAGTTGTTGAATTTTGTTTCAATGGATATTTGAAGTGAAAATGGAATCTATGAATATTTTTATATTATGGATATTTAGGATAATGTCTGATGAGGCTTGCGTATTTTGTTTTAACTATCTGAAAACAGGTAATTTTAGCAGGTTGATTAGTTCTTTGATTTTTCTTTTAATTCTGAAAGTAATTGATTATATCACAATGGGACATAGATAGTGTTACTGGATTGAAAAAAAAAGAAAGTCTTTTTTTGAATAGAGGATGACAAACAAATTAGATGAACAAAAGTATTTGATTCGCTATACTTATTTGACAGTTACAGAGAAAAAGCGATTGTTCCGTTAAGGAAAAATGTAGATTAATAAATCATCTTACTTTTATGAATAGCAGATTGACCAAATTGATTTCAGGTTCTAAATATTTTCTATTACTGGCCCTGGTCGCAATGATCCCAGGATGTTTTTCCTGGGCGGAGATTAATGTTACACCTGTAGGCACTGTTGAATCAAATATAGTTCAAAACCCTGCTGATACTGATATTGGTTATGTCAAGTTTTACCGGCCAGATGATGAAGATCATCAAGCTAAATTTCGTATTTATCGTCGTCTTTATGGCCAGGAGGTTCACCTTGGAAATATTGAAAAAAGTCAGGATGCTTTTTGTATCCCTTTGCCGGCAATACTCAATACTATTAAAGTGTATGCTCCTGGCGGAAAAACATCTCTAAGGCTTGTTAACGTTAAAAAAGATAAAGTTCATCCTGTTGAGATTGTTGTTTCCTGGTCTAAGGGGAGAACCTTTGATAAAATTAGTTTTTTTCGCTGGAATGTTTTTGTGAAAAAGAGAAGGGAGCCTGAGCAGGATGGAGAATGTGGCCTTAAGGTCGAACCAGTTGAAGAGCCTTCTGAGGAAGATGAATCAACAACGGAAGTAGAAGAAGCCTCGGAACAGGAAGAAACCAAAGCAGAAGGTGAACAGGCTAAAGAGGAGTAAAAGTAAGACAGAAAAGAGGAAAACTATTTCAGAAACTGAGTGGTTTTTGTTTAGAAAAATCAAAGAGATTACCTCATAGCTTATAAGGTAGCCATGTGTCCACTCCTGAAAGATTTGGGAAAGCTGGAACGTTCTGGAATGTCCTGCTCTGCGGGAACATCGTGTTTGGAAGAGCCAAGTTTTTGGCAGGCATGCAGGATTGCTGTTTCAGGTGATTTACACATTCGGTTGGCAAATTCTTATTATGATGCCAAACAAATAAGAGATGTCTTACACAGTGCCTGGAAAGTTCAGGCCGGTGACGATTATTTTTATGAGGAATTCAATCATCCCGGGCGAATATTTAAAAACCTGATAGAACCATCCACCCGTGTTCACGATTTATACAAGCTGAGTGCCCTCTGTCTTGTTGCAGAGTTGGGGAACAAGGAGATTGTTGCAACCTTGAGCCTTGTCTTTGATAACCGACTAAAAACCATAGAAGCTGGAAGGGGGGCAGTAAAACAGGAATTTAAAGGTGAAAGGATTCTTCAGCGGTTTGTGCAACCTGTTCTCGCTATTCTTTCCTCATTTCCAGATTATGCTCTTATTCTCGATACTACAACTCTGGTCAACAGTAGTTCCTATTTTGCCGAGAATTTGGGTGCTTCACCATATGCATTTCATCCCAGTTCTTTTGCCGTGAGCAAGCTCAGTGTAAAAAAATGGTTAGAGGAAATTGCCTGTAAGCGTGGAGAGGATGTTGCTTTAACTTTGCTTGCAAAATCATCTTTGACTGGATTAGGACGATTTGCCACGGCATATTACTTGAGGCTACCTTCTCAGCTCCACGTTTACACACCCTTATTGACTGATAAGCAGTATCCATTTTATTCTCGTTCTCAAGAGAGTCTGCAGGTTGAGGTAGATAAAGAAAAGCAAGCACTCAGCGTGCAGCATTCTTTGTTGTATGATAGACATTTCACAGCCACACGAATAATTTTTTGTCCACATCCAAGTATTGATATTGGTAAAGTAATTGATCTGTCAGGAAAACAAGGTTATGAGACTATCGTTGTTCAGGTACCCTGCGATGTTCAATACCTTTCACTGAGTAATCATATGGAAAAACACGGTGCTCTTCTTTGTGGGGTTTTTCCTGTTATTACTGGTCAATGGTATGCCAGCTATTTTGTTGCATGTAGCGATGGGCATCGTCAGATAGTGACCGGGAATCTTCATTTTCTTGCAAGGCATCGGCCTTTGACTGATTCTGTTATGGAATTGGTGGACTTGATGGTTCACTCTTTGTGAAGACGCAATTAAAAGCCCCGAAAAGCTTTCAGCTTGACTCAGGGCAGGATGATTTTGTCTGAGCGTGAGGTGGGTTATGGTTGCCAGTTGTCATAAGGAGTATCGATGGCCCCCATTATTTTGGCATATTCTCCTTTGTCTCTGAGTTTTTGAATGGTTTGAGAAAGAAATGTATCAGTCTCACCTTCGCGTCCGCCTTTCGGTAGAATAATTTTCACATCATATACCTTGAAAAGATCCCTTTGGATATTAGTCAGGTTGAGATTTTTTACAATGGGATCTGATGCAAAATCAGCGAAAATGAATGCGTCAATGCGTCCAGCATTTACTTTCTTCAAACTTTGCTCGATGTTAGCTGTGCCATTAATTTTAAAGTCAAAGTATGCTACATGAGCGATATCGGTTTCTACTTTTGCTGATGATAGTTTGTCAATGGTTAGGCCTGAGCCTTTTTTTGTGTAAAGGGTAAAGTTGACATGAAAAATAGTTTCCGTGGAGTAGTCGTAATCCAGCGTGCTCATATCAATGTCAGGGATGGCAATGAGGGGCATGTGCAAATCTGCCTTTCCTGAGACAACATTGTTCATGGAACGGGCAAATGGTACTACCTTAATGTTGATACTTTTGCCTGATTCAGCAGCAATGGCCTTGCTGAAATCAACGAGGACTCCTTTTTCGGTATTTTCAGCATAGACAGGCATTTGGGCAAGGCTGATCTGTAAGTCAGCTGCCATTGTATTTGCAGCGAAGATAAGTGAAAAAGTGGCCCAAGTAATTGTAATTTTAATTAATAATTTTGACATTTTGGTTTCCTCCGTGAAAAATATTGTCTTTTGACAGTATGGATATTGCCCTTTTTTAGTGAAAAGTCTGGTCTTCTAATATCAAATATTGATTAAATAATGAACTCAACTTTCCGGGTTACAATTTATGTCACACAATCGGATAGTTATGTCACAATTATTGTAAATGACTTGTCATGCCGGGCTTGACCCGGTATCCAGGTAATGGCCAAATCTCTCTGGTTTCCGGGTCAAGCCCGGAAAGACGACAGCGTGAGCCTATGAATAGAATCGTATTTACAGCAGCTTAAGTCAACCCGGAAAGTTGAGTAATGAAAACTTAAACAATAAACCTGGAAACAAGTTTCTTGAGATTGCTTGCAAGTTCAGAGAGCTTGTTAGAGCTGGAATCCAGTGTGGAACTGTTTTTTGAGATATCATTTATTGCAGTATTTACCTCTGCTATTTCTTCGGCTATTTCATAGGAGACTGATGAGCTTTTTGCTACATTTTCATTTACTTCCTGGATGCCAATAGAAGCTTGTTGGATATTTTCAGCTATTTCGCCGGTTGCTGAAGCTTGTTCTTCCATAGCGGTCGAGATGGTGATGACGATGTCATTGACATCGCCAATTACCTTGGAGATCTGGTCAATTTCAGTCACACTTTCGGCAGTAGATGTTTGAATGGAGGTGATGCGCTCCTTTATTTCCAAAGTGGCATCCGCGGTTTGTTTGGCAAGTTCCTTAATCTCATTTGCAACCACGGCAAATCCTTTACCTGACTCTCCTGCCCGGGCGGCTTCAATGGTGGCATTAAGAGCCAGAAGGTTGGTCTGTCCGGATATATCGTTTATGACTTCTGTGACCTTGGAAATGTCTTGGGCATCACTGCCAAGCTGATTTACTTTTTTTACTGCAGAATCAGATTGGTTTACTGCTGTAAGAGTAATGGATTTAGCTTGGTCTGAACTGCTGCTGATTTCATTGATGGTGTTGGTCATCTCTTCAGTTGCTGCGGCAACAATATTGATATTTGCAGCAGCCTGTTCACTGGCGGATGCTACTGAATTCATATTGGAGCTCAGCTCATTTGCAGCAGACGCTACAGTGGTTGATCTTTCGGAAAGGTTGGAAATGCCTGTGGCCATGGATGAAGATATCTCTGAAAGATCTGTGGACGAGGTGTTGACAACAGTAGAATTTTGGGAGACATCTTTTATGATATCCTGCAGTTTTTCCACGAACAGGTTGAACCACTTGCTCAGTTCACCTATTTCGTCTTTTGATTTGATGATTAGCCGTTTAGTTAGATCGCCTTCACCTTCGGCAATATCCCTGATCATTGAAACTGTTAGGTTGAGGGGTTTTGTTACTATGATTTTGAGGCAGATGGCAACAGTGAGAATCAGGGCTATGATTATGCAAAATGCGACTGCAAATTGAATTTTTGAGGACTTCTCTATGTTTTCAGCTGAAATGGCTTTGAAATTGGTGATTGACTTTTCTGTGTCAAGTTCTGCTTCACGAGCAGTTTCTTTCATTAATTTGTCAGTGTAGTACAAGCGTACGCTTCCAACCTTTTCATTATTGTGTATTGCGTCGGATTCGAAAAAAGAATAGCCGTCGAGATTAACGGTGGCCGGTATTTCATCTCCCAGTACAGTGGCTGGATCTTTCCAGGCCGCTCCAAAAGAGACACTATCACCATCGACAACACTTATGGCGATAATTTCTTCAAATTTCATGAAGCCTTTCAATACAGTGTGTAAACCCTGGGAATCAAAATTGTACAAGGCAGCACTTGCTATGTTGCTACAAATTTCCAGGTTTATTTTGCTATTGGAGTGCAGCGCATTTTCGAGTTTGGCGGCCTGTTCCTTAAGATGGTGTTTTTCTGTTTGGATGTATTTGCTAATAATGGTATCAGATAGATTGCTCTGAAGTTTGGTGGAGATAAAGGCATTAATGATAAGCAGGCCCAAAACTATAATGCCACAGACAATGGAAGTCTTGAGGGATATTCCTAAGTTGCTTGAATATTTACCTAAATTCATTAAAGTGCTCCTTTGCATCTTTGTAGTCTTAAAAAAGTTGACGGCCATGGATCAATTATATGCCAGTATAAAAAAAAACTACAGTTTTTTTTCCCTGAGATATCAAAAGGCTCTCTCTTCTCAAGAGGTAAAACGCTGGAATTTTATTTGGCATATGAATGGCTGATTATCAAAAATATGAGACACTTGTTTGGTTTTTAAAATGATATCAAATGTTTTCAGATTGCATTCTAGTTTTAAGTGAAGGTCGTAGTAGGTGTATGTTCTGGAGATTGTTGCAGCGCAGTGGTAACTGGTAATGGCTTATCGCTGTAAGGATAGGTTGATCTTTGCGTGGCGTATTTGATATTCCTATAGCATTGTTTGTCGTCAACATTTATAATAGTGTTTAGAAAAAAAATATTTGTTTGAAAAATGTGAAGTTGATCTGAACGTATTTTGTGAAAAAATATGATGAAAAATATATCACTGCTCTATAAGTTTTCCATTCTTTGCGGAGTGTCACTGTTTTTTTTCGGTACAGTTCTTGGCTGGATTATGACCAGATCTCAAGAGAAAAGCAGTATTGCGCGATCTAATCATGTCACTTCTACCTCGATCACTCATGAGATACGAAGAGTCTTTCATAGCTCCGAGCTTACCGAAAAGTATATTGAATCTTTTCCAGAAATCATCAAAGAAAAAATTCAGATACTTGCATTAAGTCAAGACATTGAAAAGATTAAAATATGGGCATCTGATGGGACAGTTCTCTGGTCTAATGATAAAAAAATGATAGGTCAGCGTTTTGAGAAAAGTGATGAGTTGAAACAGGCATTGGATGGCAGAGTAGTATCAGCCATATATTCTATAAAAGACAAGTACAAGATACACGAAGATTCTTCTGGCAAAATGTTGGAGTTGTATGTCCCAATGCAGGTTTTTGATACCCCTGGCCAGTACATGGTTCTTGAAGTTTATCAGAATGTTGATTTTTTGTATGCAGATATTGTTAAGCAAAAGAAAAATATCTGGATTTCACTTGGTATTGGTTTTTTATGTCTGTATGGAATTCTTTTCAGTATTGTCTGGCAGGCGACCCGACAGATTGATCGTCAGAATATGGTGATACTTCGCTCCGAAGAGAAATATCGAAACCTGGTGCATAGCGCTCAGGATGCTATTATATCCGTTGATTCAAAAGGTAGGGTTTTGTTTTTTAACAAGGCTGCGGAAAAAATATTTGGCTATGTTGCTGCACAAATGATCGGCAATTCTGTTTCACAATTAATACCAGAAGAATATCAGCAGGATGTTGTTGACTGGTTGCAGCAGACGGTTTTGTTGCCTCAAAAAAGTGATCAAGGTCGTGTTTTTGAGTTTGAAGGAAAAAACAGTAAAGGTCATATTTTTCCAGTTGAATTGTCATATGCTTGCTTAAAGGCTGGTGATGAGGTTGTTTTTACAGGTATTATTCGTGATATTTCCAAGCGTAAGGCTACTCAGCAGCAGGTCATCGCTATGGAGCGGCAGGCGTCTGTTTCGGTTATTGCTGGAAGTATCGGCCATGAACTTAATAATCTGTTAACGGTTCTTGTTGGATATGTAGAGTTGTTGGCAAATAAGCCTGAGGATACAGTGACCGTTAATAAATGTGTTCAGATTTTCAGGCCTCAGTTGAACTCACTGGAGCTTCATGCTCATAATTTGTTGGCGTTGAGTCAGCCGCAAGATCCAGAAATGAAGGCTTTTCATATAAATGAGTTTCTTGATGAGATTGCTGGATTGCTTACTACCAGCGGTTTGTTGAAAGGTTTTATGGTTAAAAGGGATTATAAAGATCAATTGCCTCAAGTTTTGGGGGACGTCATACTCATTGAACAAGTGATTCGTAATCTTATGATTAACGGAGTTCATGCCATGGGCTCGCAGGGTGTGATGCTTCTGGCAACCGGGTTATCCAGTAAGTATGGTTTTGTTGAGTTTTCTATATCAGATACTGGCCATGGGATACCGGAGGACAAGCTGGATCAGATATTTGTACCTTTTTATACTACCAAAAAACAGGGGGAAGGTACTGGCCTTGGTATGCATATAGTTAAGCAAATTATTGACCAGCATAAGGGATATATTCGTTTAGCCAGCAAGGAAAAGGTTGGAACAACTATAACTGTCGGGTTGCCCATGGTAGGCAGTAATATGAATTTGAGTTGATTTGGGTTCTGAAGCGTATTGGAACCATTAGATGGTTGATCAAAATTAAGGTATGTTAAAAATTTTATTGCAGGCCTAAGTTGACATTATTGTGATTAAAAATTTGGTGCACCAACAGTAGATTGGCTGTATTCACCTGTCAGGCAAGGTATTGCCAGGTATAAGTATTATCTTCAACTGTATCATTTCTTGACTTTTTTCCCCCAGCAATGCATCCTGAAGAAAGAGCAGGGATGTCTTTGTAACTTCGCTGTTCTTGTTTTCCCTTTTGTTTACATCAGGCCTAAGTCTTTTGCTTGATTTCGTTTTTGATTGAGTAATCGAGAGGTATGAACAATTCTCTGTCCATTGATGATAACCCGGAGGTTGGTATGAATAAAAGAGTAATCAGAAAGTTGGGATTGTGTTCATTGTATCTGTCCCTTGTTGTGATTTTATTATTGTCTGTTGGGAAATCTGGATTAGCTTTGGATAAGAGTACTTTGCGCGGTAAACCGTTTACAGATCCGTCTCAGGTTATGGAGGTGAATCCAGATGACGCTTTGAAGTCTATTTCCCGTGGTAGTGATGGAAAGGATGTGGATTTGGTTGTTGATCTTAATCAGCAACTGTTTCCGTTTCTTGGCCCGGTGATTGAAGAGTATGCCAGGCAAAATGCATTAAAAATTACTATAAGTGAAGGGACATGTGGAAAATCGGCGGGAAAGATATCAAAAAAGGAGGTGGATATCGGTGGTTTCTGCTGTCCCCCTGCTGTTATGGATCGCTTGCCTGGTATTAAATACCATACTTTAGGTATTTCACCGTTGGCTTTTTTGGTTAGCGCTAAAAATCCAGTTGAAAATCTATCGCTTGATCAGTTACGAAAAGTGTTTCAGGGAGAAATTTTAAACTGGTCTGAAATTGGCGGACAGGATAAGCCCATTAAGGTGATTGGTTCTCTTCACTGTGCTAAAAGGCCGGGGCATTGGCGTTTATTACTTGATAATGAAGACCTTTTTGGACCTCGTTTTACCAATGTTGGGGAAATGGCAGATAATATCGCTATGGTGGTAAAGGATGTGGGGGTTATTTCTTATGAGACTTTGAACGTGGCGCGTCGTTTCCAGGATAAATCAAAATGGAAAGGTTTACATGTTAATGGTCATGATCCAGACGATTTGACAGCTTTGTTAAAAGGCTATTATTCTATTTATCGCGTTTTTAATGTCACCACATGGAGCGGCAAGAATGTCGAAAATCCTCAAGCAATTTTGCTGGTACGTCACTTGATGGAGTATGTTGCTAAAACCGGTAAAGATGCCGGGTTGATTTCTGCAGCAAAGCTCAAAGAGGCAGGCTGGAAGTTTAAGGACGATGAATTAATTGGTGAGCCTTATTGATCGAAGCTAACCCCGAGAAATTGTTCATTCATGAGGGGCGCTGCTTTCCCTTTGAGGTATTTTGAACAATCAGATTTTTTTGTTCAAGATCAAGGTTCCTTTAGTTTTTTATTACTGCTTAAAACACGTCATTTCTGCTTGCTATACTACTGATAAATGGAGTAGCTGAAAATAATTTAGATGCCTATGCAAGTTTTTCCTGAAGTTATAGCCAAGTTTATTGAGCATATGTCACTGACTGTTAAAATGACATGTGTTGTTTTTCTGGTTGGATTGATGCTGTGGGGCGGGACTGACTATTTTGGAACAATAGCACTGGAAAAGGCTTATAGGAACCATCTTGCCAATATTCTGGAAGAGAAGGCCTTGGAGTATCGTTTCAGGTTCAGTAGACATGTATATGCTCACAGTGAAATGGTAAAAGTTTCTGTTTCGTTGAAGAAGTTTATTGATTATGTGGAAAGTATTAATTGGACTCCAGAGGGCAACAGAGAAATTCTTTACCATAAGAGACCTCCGGGTTGGTTCCCCAAAGTCTCTATTATTCGAGCATTTGCCACCCCGGACTATGCCTTTCTTTTTGATTCCAAAGGGAAAGTATATGAAATTTATAAAAGCGTAAATAGGTCTCCCCCGCAGAAGTTATTTTTTCCTTCCAAGCTTCTTCTGCAAAGAAGTGATTCTGAAAGTTACCTGCTTGATATTGAGAATGAACCCTATCTTGTTACTTCAAAAACACATGTTGGCAAAGACGGAATCGTCAAGGCAACTTTACTGTTTGCCACCCAGATTGATGAAAGATTCCTTTTTGCCTCGCAAAAGACCTATTCTAAAGAAATTATAGTTGCTCTGGTGAGTGAAGAACAATCTAGGATCAAGGTTAGCAGTGATGCAAGTTTGTTGCCTCCAGGTATGCTGTTAAGGGACGTCAAGGATCAGTTCATTGAAGTAAAACAGGAATTTTATGAATATGGTTCCTCGGAAATGAGTTTTAAATTTGTTTCATTTATTTCGATTGCAACAATGGAACCATTGATTCGTGCGGTTGTTGATCAGGACAGGGTACAACGTGCTGTATTGGCTTTTGTGTTTATTATAGTTTTTTCTTTGCTTATGGCATGGATCACTAAACGGATTGAACATCTTGGTTGGAGAATAGCTGATTTTTCACAAAAAAAGCTTGGCGGGACTCCCTGGCATTATAAAAAAGGTGATCAGCTTGATATACTTGAAAAGCGATTTCAGTTATTGACTGAGGAAATTGTTTCCAGCAATGAGTCTTTAAAAAAGGAAAAGGAAGTGGCGGAAAATGCAAATAAGGCCAAAAGTCTTTTTCTTGCCAATATGTCTCATGAAATCAGGACACCTATGAATGCTGTTCTGGGATTTGCTGAAATTGCCAAGGGGAAAATAACTGACCCGCAATTATTGGATTATATGAAATCAATTCTGGCGAGTGGGCATGCCCTTTTGCGGTTGATAAATGACATACTTGATCTTTCCAAGGTTGAGGCAGGAAAGCTAGATCTTGAATACAGTGCTGTTTCGCCCCGGGAGTTGTTGGCTGAAATGGAAACCATTTTTACAACAGCGATCATGGATAAAAGATTGCAGTTAATTATTGACCTGCCAGAAAAACTGCCCAGAGCGTTGCTTCTTGATGAGTCCCGTCTTCGTCAGATCCTGATAAACTTGATTGGTAATGCAATCAAGTTTACTGAATCGGGATATATTAAGCTTCTCATCAGGTGTCAATATCCTGATGATGTTCAGCAAAGTGTTGTGGATGTGGTAATTTCTGTTGAAGATACTGGTATGGGTATTCCTCCTGATCAGCTTGAATCGATTTTTGAATCATTTACACAGTTAAAAGGGCAAAAAAGTTCTCAGTTTGGTGGAACAGGACTGGGATTAGCTATAACCAGAAGATTAATAGAGATGATGGATGGTGAAATAAATATCTCAAGTACAGTGGGATCAGGTACCACCTTTCAGATAATCCTTAATGAAATTGAAGTCGCATCAACACAATCTTTTGAGGATAGAGGTAAAATTGATATTGATTTTGAATCCTTACATTTTGCACCATGCACTGTTCTTGTTGTTGATGATATTGATTATAATAGAGAGCTTATCTTAGGTTTTCTCGGTGAATTCGGTTTTGATTTTTTACAGGCGAAAAACGGTAAAGAGGCAATTGAACTTGCAGCTGACAGGCATCCTCAGATAATTCTTCTGGATATGAAAATGCCTGTTATGACTGGCTATGAAGCAGCTGCATTTTTAAGAAATGATTCAGAGCTTGAGCAGATACCCATTATTGCTGTTACCGCTTCGGCAATGGCAGAAGAAGAAACGATTATTAACAAATTGTGTGATTCCTATTTGAAAAAACCGGTCAGTAAAACTGAACTTGTTGCTGAAATGATGAAATATTTAGCATGTTCTGTTGTACCCCCAGTCGAGGGTGAAGTGAAATCAGTGTCCATCGGAAATGGTAAACTGAAAACTTTGGCAATGGAAAGTCTTGGTGGTTATCCGCAACTGCTTGCTGAATTAAAATTAAATCACTTAAGGATTGAGGAACTTCTTCGTGTTATGCCCATTGATGAAATAGATTTGTTTGCTGAGACAATTAAGGAACTTGGTGAAAAAAATAATTTTATACCACTGGTAGATTGTGGTCAAATGCTTCATGATGCGGTGGAAATAATTGACATTTCGTTGATTAAACAGATTTTGTTTGAATTGCTAAAATATGGAAAGGACTAGCAGGAGAAAATTGTCATGACCAAAAAAATCATCCGAAATAAATCAGACAAAAGTGGCGTTTGTTTAGAAGAATCCGCTTTTTGTCAGATGGATGGTCATGCACAAGTATCAGCTAATTTGTCAAAGCAACGTGTTTTGATTGTTGATGATAAAGTTAAAAATATTCAACTGATAGGTTCTATTCTGCGGGAAAATAAAATTTTATTCAGTGTTGCTCAAAGTGGTCAGCAGGCAATTGAAAGTGCTTTGTCCAGTGTACCGGATATGATTTTGCTGGATATTATGATGCCGGAAATGGATGGCTATGAGACTTGTCAGCGTCTTAAGGTAAATCAAGCGACAAGAGATGTGCCGATTATTTTTTTAAGTGCTCTGACTGGCGTGGAGGACAGGGTGAAGGCCTTTAAGCTTGGAGCTATGGATTATATAACCAAACCAGTACGACAGGAAGAATTGTTGGCACGGGTAAACACTCACCTCGAGATACAGCGATATCGGAAGTTTCTTGAAGATGAAATCAGGCTTAAGACTGCATCAATAAACGAACGGGCTGTTGAGCTTGAAGCTGTTAATAAACAACTCAACAATGAAATTACGGAAAGAAAGCAGGCTCAGGAGAAGGTAAAGGAAAGCCGAGATACTCAAAGTATTATTAATTCATTGTTGAATCTTTCTCTTGATTATCAACCTCTTGAGGATGTACTGCAGTCTGCTCTTGAGCTTATTTTGTCTATTAAGTGGCTTTCTTTTGAAGCGAGAGGCTGTGTGTTTCTGGTAGAGCCTGGTGGTAACATTCTGGTTATGAAGTCGCAAAAAGGGCTAAACAGAGAACTGTTGTCAATGTGCAGTAATGTTGAGTTTGGGCGATGTATCTGTGGACAGGCTGCTAAAACAGGTACGGTTATGTTTACCGACTGTATTGATGAGCGACATGAAATCATTTATGAGGGAATGGTACCTCATGGTCATTATTGTGTGCCAATTTTATCAGGTGATGTGGTTTTGGGAGTGTTGAATATTTATGTGCAGGAAGGGCATAAGTATAACAAAGGGGAAGAGGAGGTTCTGGTGATGATCGCCAATACTCTTTCTGGAATTATTGAAAGAAAAAAAATGGAAGAGGAGAAAGAGCTGATCAAGACGCAACTTGTCCAAACCCAGAAGATGGAAGCTATCGGTACCTTGGCTGGTGGTATTGCCCACGATTTTAATAATATTCTGGTACCTATACTTGGATATGCTGAATTGGTATCCATGTCAATAGATAAAGACGATCCCGTTGCAGGCTATATGGACGAAATTTCCAGGGCATCTTTACGAGCTAAGGAGCTGGTTCGTCAGATTTTATCTTTTAGTCGACAGTCTGACCAACAGCATCATCCTGTACAGGTTCAGTTGATAGTTAAAGAGGTGTTGAAGCTTATTCGTTCTTCCATTCCGGCTTCTATTGAAATTATACAGAATGTGAATTCAGATTGCGGCTTTGTATTGGCTGATCCAATTCATATTCATCAATTTATTATGAATCTTTGTACCAATGCCTACCACGCTATGCGTGAGAATGGAGGTGTCCTTACCATTTCGCTTTCTCCCATCGATTTAGGTGTTGCCGATGTCAAGGTGTCCAGGCTTGACCTTGCTCCTGGGAGCTATGTTAAACTTGAGGTCAGTGACACTGGTCATGGTATGAGCCGATCAACTAGAGAGCGTATATTTGAGCCATATTTTACAACCAAGAAAAAAGGTGAAGGAACAGGCCTGGGACTGTCACTTGTTCATGGTATTGTTAAAAATATAGGTGGGTATGTTGAGGTATTTAGTGAATTGGCTGAAGGTACCACTTTCTCGATTTATATGCCCATGAGCGTCACTAATGGATCTAAACAGGATGTGTTCAATAAAAAAATGATACCAAAAGGCAATGAGAATATATTGCTGGTGGATGATGAGGAAGCAATTATTAAAATGACGCAGGAGATATTGCAAGAACTTGGATACACCGTTAATTCATTTACCAGCAGTGCCAGTGCGTTGAGTGCTTTTCAAGATAATCCAGGCCAGTTTGATCTTGTTATAACAGATATGACTATGCCTATGATGTCAGGTGCCGATTTAGCTGGAAAGTTATTAGCAATTAAGCCTGGAATACCAATTATTCTTTTTACAGGATTTAGTGATCTGATAAATGAAGAAAAAGCCAAAGCGATTGGTATCGAAGAGTACATAATGAAGCCAATTGTGTTAAAAGATTTGGCAGTATCTGTTAGAAGGGCAATTGACGGGAAAAGAAATTGATTAAGGAGCAGATTAACTTGGTCAGGAGGTGGCAAATCATTAAGATTTTGATCTTGTTTATATCTGAGCCTGAAAGGTAAAGGTTGAGACTAAATAGGTAGACTGTTCCTGTGATTTTTTAAGCAATATTTGGTATTTTTTTTCTCATTTTATCAGGATTTGGATTATTTAGATTTTCCTGGTGTATCTGTAAGGCTATTGAACCTTTTGGAGTTATTGGTTTTTCTGCCTGGATTTCCCTAAATCTAGCTGGTAGTATAAATAAGATTTATTGGTGACATAAGAAAAATTGTCATTTATAGTGACTGTTGCGATCTTTACCAAGAACATTAAGACAACGGAGCCGTCCTTTATGGATAAAGAGAAGGAAGAAAAGCTCAATGAAATTTATGTGAACTACAAAGACACTGGTGATAATATTATTGCTGTTCTGCAGAACATTCAGCAGGTTTTTGGTTATGTGCCAGAAGAAGCGGTGTACTGGTTTTCTGAGAAGAGTAACGTTCCAGCCAGTAAATTTTTTGGTGTAGTTACCTTTTACGGGCAGTTTCATTTGAAACCGCGAGGGGAAAATATTGTTACCACCTGTTGTGGAACTGTGTGTCATGTAAAGGGCTCTCACCGGATAATTTCTCGTCTGCGTGATGAGTTGTCTTTGAAACCTGATCAGGATACAACCAGAGATAATCTTTTCAGTGTTGAGAATGTCAACTGCGTAGGAGCCTGCAGCATAGCTCCTGTGGTAATTGTCAATGACAAGGTTTACGGCAATATGACTCCTGATAAAGTGGTCAAAAACCTCAAGCCCTATAGGAAATAAGACTGTGAACAAGGAAATTGTCGTTAATGTGTGTATGGGGACCGGCGGTATAGCCGCTGGTGGTGAAGAAGTGTTGGAAGCTTTCACCCATGAATTTGAATTGAGAAACATTACCCGGGCTGCAGTGAAGAAGGGTTGTGCGGTTCACAAAGTCGGATGTCGAGGATTTTGTGCCCGGGATGTTCTTGTTGATGTAACGGTTGATGGGGATCGTAGTACCTATCAGTATATTCAGGCGAAGATGGTACCGAGGATAGTTGAAGAGCACATAACTGCTGGGAATCCTATCGCAGAATGGCTGGTTGGTGAGGACTACCATACATTTCATGATAATCAAACCAAGATAGTCCTGGCCGACTCAGGTAGGATTGATCCAGAAAGTATAGATGCCTATCTGGAAATTGATGGGTATAGCGCAACACGTAAGGTTTTGCTTGAAATGACTCCGGCAGAAGTTGTGGGAGTAGTCAAAGATTCGGGATTGCGAGGTAGAGGTGGAGCGGGTTTTCCTGCCGGATTGAAATGGGAATTTTGTGCCTCCAACCCTGCAGATGAACGTTATATCATCTGCAATGCTGATGAGGGTGATCCTGGTGCTTTCATGGATCGTTCAGTAATAGAGGGTAATCCTCATTCTGTTATAGAAGGAATGACAATCGGAGCATATGCCATAGGTGCTAAAACCGGATATGTTTATATCCGGGCGGAGTATCCATTGGCTGTTCAGCGGTTAAATAATGCTATAAAGCAGGCCAGGGATCATGGATTTTTAGGTGCAGATATACATGGATCCACTTATGATTTTGATATCAAAGTTAAGTTGGGTGCCGGAGCTTTTGTTTGTGGTGAGGAGACAGCTCTTATTGCCTCAATTGAAGGTGAACGAGGTATGCCAAGGGCAAAACCTCCTTTTCCAGCCGAGAAGGGGCTTTGGGGAAAACCTACTATTATCAACAATGTTGAGACTTTTGCCAACGTTCCTCACATTCTGCGTAAAGGTGCATCATGGTTTGCTTCCATTGGCTCGGAAAACAGCAAAGGGACGAAAGTAATTGCTCTGACAGGAAAAATTCGTAATACAGGTCTTATTGAAGTACCCATGGGGATTTCCCTTAAGGAAATTATTTTTAATATCGGTGGCGGTATAGCTGATGGCAAGTTGTTTAAAGCCGTTCAGACTGGAGGGCCATCTGGTGGATGTATTCCCCAACAACATATTGATCTGAAAGTTGACTATGAAAGTTTAAGAAGTATTGGCTCCATGATGGGTTCTGGTGGCATGGTGGTGCTTGATGAGACAGACTGTATGGTCAATATCTCCAAGTTTTTTCTGGAATTTACTCAGGCAGAATCTTGCGGTAAATGTATTCCCTGCAGGATCGGCACAAAGAGGCTTTTGGAAATTCTTACCAGGATAACTGAGGGAGAAGGTAAAAAAGGTGATATTGATCTGCTGTTGGATTTGGCACGTGATGTGAGGGATTCGAGTCTATGCGGTCTGGGAATGTCTGCTCCTAACCCGATTCTCAGTACTATCAAATATTTTCGTCATGAGTATGAAGCCCATATCAATCAGAAGAAGTGCCCGGCAAAGGTCTGCAGTAAATTGCTGACTTTTTTTATTCGTGAGGATTTGTGTGTAGGCTGCGGAATGTGTAAAAAAGTTTGTCCGTCAGGAGCGGTAACTGGTGAAAAAAAAGAATCACATCATATCAATACGACCATGTGTATTAAATGCGGAGCCTGTTATGATAACTGTAAATTCAGTGCTGTCTTAAAGGAGTAGGAACCATGATAAACCTAAATATAGATGGAAAGGAGGTTGAGGTTTCTCAGGGTATGACAGTGCTGGAGGCTGCTCAGAAGCTTGAAATAGAAATTCCAACCCTGTGTAATGATCCCAGATTAAAGCCATACGGCGCATGTCGATTGTGTATCGTGGAGATTGAAGGTGTACCGCGACCTGTGACAGCATGTACGACTCCTGCTGCTGAGGCAATGATTGTTCATACCGAAAGCGAGAAATTGTATCGACTGCGCAGGACAACAGTGGAATTGCTTTTATCAGATCATCCCAATGATTGCATGGTTTGTGCAAGGGCCGGAGATTGTACCCTGCAGGAGCTGGCTTATTTTTATAAATTACGCGAAAATCGATTTGCCGGTGAAATGCGTAATCATGACAAAATTGACGGTAATCCATTCATTAAGCGGGAAATGAATAAATGTATCCTTTGTGGGCTTTGTGTGCGTGTTTGTGACGAGGTTCAGGGGGTTGGTGCTATTGATTTTGCCTACCGTGGTTTTGATGCAAAAATAGCACCTCCTTTTGATAAGGATTTGGATTGTGAATTTTGTGGTCAATGTGTAGCCCTTTGTCCCACCGGAGCACTTACTGGTAAGTCCTGGGCTGGAAGGGGTCGGCAAAAGGATGTTAAGTATGCAGATACTACCTGTTCGTATTGTGGTTGCGGTTGTAAGCTTACCTTGCATACCAGTGGTGACAAGGTGATCAGGGTTTCTTCAAAAGATAATTCACATAATCAGGGTTGGCTTTGTGCAAAAGGAAGGTTTGGCTATGAATTTATTAACAGTCCGGATCGTTTAAAAACCCCTCTTTTGCGAAAGGAAAAAGGTGGTGAGTTGGAGCCTGTCTCATGGGATGAGGCAGTTGATTTTGTGGTTGATGGGTTGGAGAAAATAAAGACCGATCATGGGCCGGATGCTATTGGTGGTCTGGCATCGGCAAGATGTACCAATGAAGAAAATTATCAATTTCAGAAATTTTTCAGGGCTATTATCGGAACAAACAATGTAGATCATTGCGCCCGATACTGACACTCCGCCACTGTGGCCGGTCTGGCCGCAAAATTTGGTTCCGGAGCAATGACCAACTCTGTAGCTGAAATTGAAAATAATGATGTTATGTTCGTTATTGGTTCCAATACAACAGAAAATCATCCTATTGTTGCCTTGCGGATGAAAAAAGCTGTTTTTAATGGTGGGAAACTTATCGTCGCTGATCCGCGAAAGATTCCATTGGTTAAATTTGCGCACCTTTGGCTTCGTCAAAGACCGGGTACTGATTCAGCATTAATTAACTCTATAATTCATGTAATTCTGGATGAAGGTCTTGAGGACAGGGGGTTTATTCAGAGTAGAACTGAAGGGTTTGAGGAGTTTGAAAAATCACTGAGTGATTTTACTCCAGCCTTTGGTGAAAAGATTTGTGGTGTGCCTGAAGCAGATATTATAAAAGCTGCCAGGATTTATGGGGGAGCAGAGAAAGCTGGTATTTACTATGCCATGGGAATAACGCAACATACTATGGGGACAAATAATGTTGCGGCCCTGGCAAATATGGCTATGACCTGCGGTAATCTTGGTAAAGAATCAGCAGGGATTAATCCATTACGTGGTCAGAACAATGTTCAGGGTGCATGCGATATGGGTTGCTGCCCCAATATCCTGCCAGGTTATCAGAGTGTTACGGACCCCCTTGTAAGGAAGAAGTTTGAGGAAGCCTGGGGACGTCAACTCCCGGACAAAGTTGGTCTCACTGCCACAGAAATGACGAGAGCCATGCATGAAGGCAGTCTTAAGGCATTATATATTATGGGTGAAAACCCTGTGCTTTCTGATCCAAATATGAAACATTCTGTTTCAGCATTTAAAAATCTTGAGTTGTTGATTGTGCAGGATATATTCTTGACGGAGACGGCGGAGCTTGCAGATGTTGTGCTACCTGCTGCTTCTTTTGCAGAAAAGGAGGGGACGTTCACTAATACAGAGCGCAGGGTTCAAAGAGTACGTAAAGCTGTTCCTTCACCCGGTGAGGCCCTTGACGATTTAACCATCATTAACAGGATTTCATCAAAGATGGGAGGTTACCACCATGTCTTTGAAAGCCTCAAGGATTTGGGTTATAAGCTAAACGATCATGACAAATCTAATTATGGGGAAATATCCCCGGAAGAGGCCTTTCAGGAGGTGCATCTTCTTTGGCCTGCTTTGCGTGGAATGACTTATCAGCGTTTGAAAGAGCATGGCTTGCAATGGCCATGCCCTACCAGGAATCATCCTGGGACTAGATTTCTTTTCAAGGATGAATTTCCACGACCAGGTGGCAAGGCTTTGTTTACCGAAGTGCCATATGTGAAATCTGCAGAGTTGCCTGATGAAAAGTATCCCTTTGTTCTCACAACTGGTCGATTATTATTTCAATATCATACAGGTACTATGACCAGGCGCTCAAAAGGTCTTGAAGCAGCAGCTCCAGAAGCTTTATTGGAGCTTAATCCTGCTGATGCTGAAGAACTTGGCGTGGTGGATCTTGATATGGTTAAGGTGGGCTCCAGGCGTGGAGAAATTTCGCTTAAAGCCAAGGTCACTAAGCGTGTTCCTCCAAAGGTGGTCTTTATTCCATTTCATTATAAGGAGGCCGCAGCTAATGTTCTTACCAATGATGCTCTTGATCCGGTCTGTAAGATTGCTGAGGCAAAGGTCTGTGCGGTGAAGCTGGAAAAAGTCTGAGAGAGTAGAAGTTGTTTGTTAGCAGGAAAAAGGGAGCCTATCGCTCCCTTTTTTTTGTGGATTGTATTATTTGTCCTTGGTAAAGCAGATGAGCTTGTAGGCATTGCTTAACTGTTCTGTAAGGGGGGCAAAGTCCTTGTCACCTTCAACTGCTACTCTAAAGGTCACTCTTTTTTCGCTTTCCAGTTCTGCATCTTCAAAGGAAATATGGATATTTGCTACTGTGGCGTTATTGCTACGGATTATTTTTATGATGTCTGTGATAGCACCGGGTATGTCCGGTAAATCATAGACATATTGGGCAGTATTGTCTTTGATGCCGGTGCTGTGGACAAAACCTTGCATAATATCGGTTTCGCTGAGCAGGCCGATCAGTTGGTCTGAACTGTCGACAATTGGAAGTCCTGAAATTTTATTTTCAAGCATTACCTGGGCAGCTTTTTCCAGTGAATCGGTGTCAACAAGTGTCATTGGATTATTGGTCATAACATCTTTGACCTTCATCTCTGATAACAGATAATATAATTCATGGATATCAAGGGAAGATGCTTTTGAAGGTGATGCATCTTTGACGTCTCTGTCTGTGATGATGCCTGTCAACTTTCCGTTTGTGACAACGGGTAAGCGGCGTATGCTATGTTCCTTCATTAGCTGGGTGGTACGCATAAGGGATGTGTTTTCACTCACGTTTAAGACGTCCTTTGCCATCCAGTCTCTGATCAACATATTTTTTTCTCCAAATTATTTGTTAATGAACGTCGCTGGGACTACTAAATTTCAGAGTGAAGTATATTCTGTAATAATAAATTTAGCAATGCAGGGCATTGATTTCATAGGAGGGAAAACTAAGGCACTTCTTTTCCTGGAGGACCTGAACCTGTAGGGTAAAAAGTGGCAAAAAGCTGATTTGAAGAGTTGGCTGTGGTTTTTAACCCATGACAAGTTGATGTTTGGTATTTCACTTCATGAAGTGCTATGATGAACGCATCCTGGCCATCAGGCCTATTTTTGATACACTAAGGTAAAAAGAATGAAATTATCATCATTTGGGGAAAAATTTTCCGGCGATATTGGTATCCTGTCGCTTATGGATGATTTGGGCAATGCCCTCGCTGAGGGTGGTATGCTGATGATGGGAGGCGGAAATCCCGGGCATGTACCAGAGGTACAGAATGCACTGAATAAAAGGCTCTCTGATATTGTTTCAGACCCGATTCTTTTTAAAAAACTTATTGGGATATATGACCCCCCTCAAGGTGATAAAGAATTTCTTGTGGCCCTGGCTGATTTATTAAGGCGTGAATACGGTTGGAATATTGGTGTGGAGAATATTTGTCTTACCAATGGTTCTCAGAGTTCTTTTTTTCTGCTTTTTAATATGTTGGCTGGTAGCTTTTCTGATGGCAGTCATAAAAAAATAATGTTGCCTATGGCACCTGAGTATATTGGTTATGGCGATCTCGGTATAAGTGAGAATTTTTTTACAGCGGTTCGACCAAAAATAACTTTGGTTGAAGATAACCTTTTTAAGTACAACGTGGATTTTGATAAGCTTGAAATTACAGACTTGATTGCAGCCATATGTGTTTCCCGGCCTACTAATCCTACCGGTAATGTACTCACTGATGATGAAGTACTGAATTTGTCAAAGCTGGCAGCGTTACATGATATCCCTCTCATTATTGATAATGCCTACGGGGTGCCATTTCCTGGTATAATTTATACAAATGCTACACCCTTTTGGAATGAAAATCTGATTGTTTGTATGAGTCTTTCCAAATTTGGTCTTCCTGCTGCCAGAACTGGTATTGTTCTGGCTCAGCCGGAAGTTATTAAAATCCTTGCTGGAGTGAACGCGATTATCAATCTGGCAACAGGGAGTTTTGGGGCTATGCTGGCTCGTGATATGGTTGCAACTGGAGAGATAATTCGTTTGAGTAGAGAGGTGATTCAACCATTTTACAGGCAGAAAATGGAAAAAGCCATGTCCTGGGTTGGCAAATATTTTAAATCGATTGCATATAAGGTACATGTCCCGGAAGGGGCTATGTTTCTTTGGCTTTGGTTTCCAGGTTTGCCTATCTCAAGTCATGAACTTTATGTTCGCCTAAAAAAAAGAAATGTACTGGTTGTTTCAGGAGAGTATTTTTTTCCAGGATTGGAACCATCATGGAGGCATATGCAGGAATGTATTCGAATCACTTATTCCCAGGACGAAGAAGATGTGCGCCAAGGGTTACAGATTATTGCTGATGAGATAGTTGAAATTTATAAAAAAGGTAAATGATTCTTTTAAATAACCAGCAAGAGCTAATGTAGATCAAAAGTATTTCTATTTTTTTTCCAGCTTTATGCTTATTGAACTCTTAAATCATTTTAGGCAGTATGAAAGAAACAAAAATTAATGACAGTATCGTTAAAATATTGAAACAGACCGGTTTTGGCAGTGAATGTCTTTCGGGGTTTTCAACTGAGCAGGTGCATCCAGATGGATCACAGAGAAGATTTCTTCGGGTTCGCCTGGAAAATTCAGCATCTTTTATGGCCATATTGCCCTCCGAATATACAGGTAGCGGGATGGCAGAATCACATTCTGCCTGGAAAATTGGATGTCATCTTGAGACAAAAGGGGCTCCTGTACCGGTAATGATTGGTTTTGATAAAGAAATCGGCCTTGTGCTCTGTGAGGACCTGGGAGATGTTCGTTTGCATGATGTCGTAGCAAACAGCGAGAGACAGGATAAGGTGCAGTTGGAATCTCTGTATAAAAAAGTTATCACCAGTCTTGTGCGGATGCAGATTCAAGGTGCCAGAGGTTTTTCTTCTTCCTGGTGCTGGGACAGCCCTCGTTATGACCGTAGTTTGATGCTTGAAAAAGAGTCTGGCTATTTTCTTCAATCATTTTGTCGCGAATATCTTAAGTTGGAATTTGATGAGGAAAATCTTGCCAAGGAGTTTGCTAAGTTGGCAGAAAATGCTTCTGCAGCGCCTGCTGATTTCTTTTTGCATCGGGATTTTCAGAGCAGAAATATCATGATAAAAGACCGGGATATTCGCTTTATTGATTTTCAGGGAGGACGTTTTGGTCCTCTGGGTTATGATCTGGCCTCCCTGTTGATTGATCCGTATGTCAGTCTGTCTTTCGAGTTACAGGAAATATTGTTTGCATATTATTTGGAAAAGCTTCAGGGGTTTATGGTGTATGGTGAAGATGAATTCAGGCAGCAGTATAGTTTTCTTGCTGTGCAGCGAAATCTACAAGCTCTTGGCGCTTTTGGCTTTCTGACTATCAAGCGAGGCAAGGCTTTTTTTCGTGATTCAATTGAGCCTGCACTTTTAAGTCTGCAAAGCTTGCTTGCCAAACCTGATATGGCAGAGTATCCTGTGCTGCGTCAATTAGCAGATAAATGTCTTATAAAAGCACAGAGCTTAGAACCTAAACCTTGAACCATTAAAAAATGTCATCTCAATTCATACCAATTGTGGCCCTGATAGGTCGTCCTAATGTCGGCAAATCCACACTGTTTAACCGACTGACTCGAAAACGGGACGCCATTGTTGATCCCACACCAGGAGTGACCAGAGATCGTCATTATGCCAAGCTCACCTGGAATGAATATCCCTTAATGCTCGTTGATACAGGTGGTATTGAAAATCTGGATGATGTGATGACAACCCATATTCGCAATCAGGCTCTCATGGCTATTGAAGAGGCCGATATAATACTTTTTCTTATGGATGGAAGGCAGGGGCTGAACCCCGCTGATCAGGAAATAGTTAATATGTTGCGTCGCACGAAAAAGGATGTTTTTTTCATTGTGAACAAAATAGATTCACCTGTTCAGGAGAATAATCTGCTTTCATCTTTTTGGGAATTGGGAGTCGAAAAGCTTTGGTCGCTATCAGCTGATCATGGCTATGGCTATCATACCTTGATGGATGGATTGTGTGATAAACTCAAACCTTCAGGTGAGAGTGTTGAGCATCCTGAAAATACAATCAGTCTGGCATTTCTTGGACGACCAAATGTGGGTAAGTCGTCAATGATCAACCGGATTGTTGGCGAAGAACGGATGGTGGTTTCAGATATATCAGGTACTACCAGAGATTCTGTTGATACATTGTTGAGCAGGAATCAGTATAATTATCTCCTGGTTGATACAGCAGGTATTCGTCGTAAAGGAAAAACCACTGATAAACTGGAAAAATTTTCAATTCTTAAATCACTGGGATCAATTGCCCGTTGTGATATTGCTCTTGTTCTTATAGATGCTGGCGAAGGTATTACAGAGCAGGATACCAAGGTTATCGGATATACTCAGGATCAGGGAAGAGCTTGTATTATTCTGGTTAACAAATGGGATTTGTTGAAATCAGATACCAAGAGGCAAAAACAGTTGTTGGAGGAAATAGAACTGGCAACTACATTTATCAGCTTTGCTCCGGTGATAAAGGTTTCTGCTCTGACAGGTTCTGGTATAAAAAGGATATTTCCGCTCATTGGTAGTATTTATAAGCAGTTTAATCAAAGATTTACCACCAGTAGTCTGAACCGGTTGCTGGAGGATGCTGTGGAACACCATGTACCACCTCTATACCACGGACGACGTTTGAAATTGTATTACACTGCCCAGATAAATACCGCACCTCCAACTTTTGCTGTTGTAGCCAATGCTCCTAAAGGTATACATTTTTCTTATCAACGTTACCTGAAGAATAAATTTCGTGAAGGGCTCGGGTTGGATAAAGTACCTATTAGAATGGTTTTTAAAGAACGATCCCAACGCAGGAAAAAATAATAAACTTGTTCTTGTGTATGGATTTCAGACAGAAATGTCTTTGTAAAAAAAAGATATATTTCCTCTTTTTGGCAGGAAGCAGAGAGTGATTGACAAATGAGGTACATCTGTTAGCATCGGCGGAAATTTGACAGAATAATGGAGTATCGTCAACAGGTGTCTTTCTTTTTTTTTCTTTGAGGTGATTGAGGCTGTAATGAAAAATTTAATAGGTGATCTCATAGGCAAATCGCCTTTTGGTTCTATTGTTGCTCATTCAAGAAAAGTACATGAGTGTGTGGAATTGCTTTGGCCACTCATGGAAGCGCTAGTTGATGAACAGTACGATAAAATCCAAGCCCTTCATTCAAAAATGTCCCGGCTTGAGCATGAAGCCGATTTAATTAAATACGATATCAGATCAGGTATTTCCCAGCGTTATTTTCTTCCGGTTGATCGGTCAGATCTTATTAGTTTTTTGTCACGTCAAGAGTTGATTGCAGATATGGCAGAGGATGTTGCTGTTATCCTAACCTTAAGAAAAACAACACTTCATACCAGTCTTCAGGATCCCTTTTTTCTCTATCTTCGGCAGGTTTTTCAGGTGAGCGGAACATTATTGACAGCTGCTGTTGAATTCAAAAATCTAGTGGAAACTTCATTCGGTGGAGCGGAAGCCCGCTATATTCTAGATTTGATAGAACATCTTGGGGAGGAAGAATGGAAAACAGACAAGATGTCGCGAAAGCTTTCTCGAAAAATTTTCGCTCTAGAAGGTGAAGAGGAAATTCTAAATATTTTGTTTTATGAGAAAATTCTCATAATGCTTGGTAATATTGCCAATCAGGCTGAAAATGCTGGTGATTATCTTCGAATGATGATTGAAAAAAATTAAGGTTTTCTAGACTTTTCCAGATTTTTAACAGCTAAACAAAAAATACCAAAAAATAGTAATGGATACTCTGATTATTATTATCACAGCCCTTATGGGGCTGTATATGGCCTGGAATATTGGTGCCAATGATGTTGCGAATTCTATGGCAGATGCTGTTGGCTCCAAGGCCTTGTCAATTCGCAATGCAGTGATAGCAGCCGGAATATGTGAATTTGCCGGTGCAGTACTTGTCGGTGCTCAGGTAACAAATACCGTTCGTAAGGGTATTGTTGATCCTGCTCTGTTGGCATCCTTGCCAGGTGTAACCCCTGAAGATGCTGCTGTTATAATGGTTATCGGAATGTCTGCAGCGCTTTTGTCTGCTGCTTTCTGGTTGAATATGTCCAGTCTTTATGGCCTGCCTGTATCCACCACTCATTCCATTGTCGGCGCGGTTGCAGGATTTGGTATTGTTGCTGCCGGATGGGACGCCGTTAATTGGGGTAAAATGGGGCAAATCGTCGCTTCCTGGTTCTTGTCACCTATAGCAGGAGGTTTGTTTGCTTTTTTGATATTCATGTATATTAGCAAATCGATCCTTGGTAAGGAAAAACCAGCCAAAGCAGCACAGTTTCATGTCCCGGTAATTGTTTTTCTGATGACAGCTGTAGTTTTACTGGCAACCATTTATAAAGGATTGAAGCACGTTATTGGTGATTATCCATGGTTGACTGATACTACATCTTTGTGGCTTTCTCTAGCGGTATCATTGGTTGCATCAATCGCCTCATATTTTTGGGTAAAGGCCAAACTCAGTAAAGGGGAAGACGAGCCAATTGGGAAGCAGTTGGAAGCTGTGGAAAAGATATTCGTACCAATGGTTATTGTCAGTTCCTGCTCTGTAGCTTTTGCCCATGGTGCCAATGATGTGGCCAACTCTGTTGGTCCTCTTGCTGCAATTTATCATGTATTGAGCACAGGAGCCATTGATATGAAGGTTCCCGTGCCGTTGTGGATTCTTGCTCTTGGAGGTGTAGGTATTGTGCTTGGTCTTGCTACCTATGGTTATAGGGTGATGATGACAGTGGGAACCAAAATCACAGAAATCACCCCATCTCGTGGTGTTGCTGCTGATATAGCTGCAACAGCAACTGTGCTTGTCTGTACCCGCATGTCTCTTCCCGTCTCAACAACACATACTCTGGTTGGAGCTATTCTTGGGATTGGTCTTGCACGAGGCCTGGGAGGTATTAACCGAAAAGTTGTTACCTCGATATTTGGTTCCTGGCTTTTTACCGTACCGGCTGCAGCAGTGATGTCGATCATCTTATTTGTTGTGGGCAAGACTTTTTTCTTCGAATCTATTCATCGCATCATCTATCCTTGATATAGTTCAGGCAATTTTTGCACTACAAGTTGATTGTTTGGGGTGCAATTACTACAGTTATTAATGATTTACCAAATTACTCTTGTTGGCTTTTTGATTCTGAATTCTAACTGTTTTTTAACTCTTCCCGTATTTTCGGCACCTTGTTCCCTGTGAGATAGTACCGCTTCCTTTCTTTTCTTCATTGACGTTTCATACTTTCTTCTGAGTATTCAGTTTCACCATCATGCTTTTTTAAGACTTTTAGCCGATTGTTTCAGAAGGCAATAATATGCTATAAAAAGTTATATTTGCTGGTTGTTTTTAGTTTCTGGCATGAATTGCAGCGTAATGGAGGTGAAATGAAATTCTTTTGTCATTTAAGAGGTTTGTTAATGTGTGGTGGTATTTCAAGCACTTTGCAGACACTGCTGGTTGTTACGTGTTTATTCTTTTCTCCTGTTAGTGTTATGGCTTCTTCTTTATTTTATGCGATCAGTCCTAATGGTACTTCAGATAAGCTGGTTGCTTTTGACAAGGAGTCCTTGACGGTCTCATATTCCATTGATTTAAAGTTGAATGGAAATGCACCGATTTTTCAGACTAACTCAATTGCGTTCAATCATGACGGAGATCTTTATGGTTGGAGTGCCTGGAATCCTGTGACAAATTCCGGTATGGGACAGTTGTATACTATTGATTTAATCACTGGCAATATTAGCATGATTGGGCAATCAAACGGCGGACCTTATTATATTAATGGAATGACTTTTGATCAGTCTGGAAGTCTTTTTGGCTTGGCAGGTGAATTATATGATATTAATCCTGATACTGGGATAAAAACTCAAATTAGCACAGGTGGTGTAGGACAAGGACATAGAGGGTTGGCCATTGATTTTTTAACAGATGAGCTTTATGCCTGGACTGCCGGTCAAGGAAATGCAAAGGATGCGCTTCTCAGGGTTGATAAAGCTACTGGAGCCTATACCGAGGTTGCTCTTCATGGTGAGGTGCCTCTAGGTGGCTCTGTTGGAGTGGAGTTTGATCCCGATTCCAGAGCTCTTTTAACTGTTAGAAACGGGTACAAGCTATACTCCACTGATATATTAAGCGGTGATGTGTCATATTTGGGTGCAGTTAAACATGCAGATGGTACACCGCTCCAAACTACCAGCCTGGCTGTCAGGTGGTCAGAGAGTGCTGAACCGGTTCCGGAACCAGGGACTTTGTTTCTTTTGGGTTCGGGTTTGGCAGGCTTGGCAGGTATGCATCGCAGGAAAATGAAAAAGAAGTAATCGTAGAAAATTGTAAACAGAAAAGGCAGGTATTATTTCCTGCCTTTTTTAGTTTGTGTACATATGTTTTAAGGGAAATATCTTCTCTTCTTTATACACTTCTCTTGGTGAAACGTTGGATGTTATCTCGTTCTTTCACCCCTTCCAAAAGTACAAATTGTAATTTCTGGCATTACTTTTTGGAAACGTAAATTCACTATTGTTTTCTCAATAAGTATATTTGTAAACACTCTGGCAGGATAATTTATCCATCGTTATTGGTATTTCTTTGTGACGGATGGGTCTATGTTGTAGTACTCTTCCGGATTGTTTGTCATATAAGGATTTAAATTATCATTGTATCGATTCTGTTTCTTGAGAAGGGCAGTTGAGTGTGGTTGCCCGCGAATTTGATAATTTTACAGTCAGCAAGAAAGTCAGTCTTGTCGGCTTAAGAATAAATGGCTATTTTATTTTAAAACCTGGTGATTTTATCAAGGGGTTTTCCTATGTTCTTCTCTGAAAATTCTCAAACCAATTGAATTAAAAGTGTTCACTGCGGAGTATATTGTTTGGTTATCAGAGCCACCTGCAATGATTAACGAGGTGAACTTAATTGTTAGTCCACTTTGTAAAGTAATGAAAAATCGAAATAATGTTTTAAATCTTATAGATATACCCAATGTTGGAAAAGCTACCATTAGGTACTTAAATATTGTCGGGGTTAATGCTCCATTTGACTTAATTGGTCAAAATCCATACTCAATGTTTGAAGAGCTTTGCAAAATAACAGGAAAGCAATTTGATCCATGTTTAGCTGATGTTTTTGTATCAGCAGTAAAATATATGGAAGGAGCACCAGAAAGAAAGTGGTGGTATTATACTGATGAAAGGAAAAAGAAATTAGGTCCTGAGAAGAAATGACCCTGAAGCTCAATGGATACAAAGAATATGAACCACCAGCAAATTTGAAACCATATTTGTTTTGTTACTGGTCATATTTCATTGAGTCGTTGAATATGACTGAGTTTATAACTCCGATAATACCTGATGGCTGCATTGATATTATTTTTGACCTCAATTGCCCATCAAGCTTTAATCGATTTGTTGTCGGAGCAATGACTAAACCAATTGTTAATACTAAAACAAATCTTATTGGAGTTAGATTTAGACCTGGAGCAGCATATTCTTTTCTTAAAATTCCAATACACGAACTAACTGACCAGATAGTTGAATATGATGAGTTCGTCGAACATGCCGAAGATAATTTATCAATCCAGTTGGCCAAAATTAAAACAACAAATGAGCAAATATCATTTTTAAATAGAATGTTTAATCAAAAGCTAATTGGTCTTGAGCCGGTAGTGCCTCAGGTTTTACTAGCTATCAATACGATCATGCAAACTAATGGTAAGTACGATATCGCTAAACTCAGTAATCAAGTCGGTTGGAGCAGGCAACATTTAGCAAGAGAGTGTTTGAAATATATAGGAATAAGCCCGAAATTTTTTTCTCAGGTCGTAAGAGTTAAGAAAATAATTGAAAATTTCAAAACTGAAAAATTACATGATTGGAGTCAACTATCAATTGATGGTGGCTATTATGATCAATCTCATATGATAAATGAATTTAGAAAAATAACAGGTCTTACGCCTGTAAAATACTTAACTAGACAGTAAAAGTTCCATTTTTCCAATACAGAGTAAAATATTTGCTTTAAGGTGTTGTCCTTGCAGAAAATTTTCATTAAACAAGGGAGAGAAAAATGATTGCTTACTGTGGTATGGATTGCACTAAATGTGAAGGATTTTTAGCAACACTGGAAAATAATAATCAGAAAAGAGCGAAAGTAGCTGAAAATTGGTCAGCTAAATACAATGCAGACCTTAAACCAGAACAAATAAATTGCCATGGTTGTAAGTCTGATGGCCTCAAGTTTTTCTTTGCAGAGAGTATTTGCGAAATAAGAAAATGTAATATTAAAATGGCTACCTCGAATTGTGCAGAATGTGACAACTATATCTGTGAAAAACTAGCAGAATTTATTAAATTGGCACCGCCAGTTGGTGAAGCCTTAGAAGCCTTGCGTTAATTTTAAAATCGACAAAACGCAAGACTTCGAATTTGTAAAGAAATGCCAAGGTCAAGTAAGTGTCAGTGGACTAGCAGGTCGTTAAGCGCCCAGTGAAGTTAGAGTTGCTGGGATTCTACTGAAGAGTAGATGAAATTTAATATTGTTACCTGTAGGCTTATTAATATCTATTATTTGCAGCATGTATGGCTTGCCAACATGATGGGATACTGTTGTATATCTTGGCCTGACTCCATACCAATATCGTGTCGATAAGTAGTATAACCATGAACCAGATGAGGTGGTAGATGAAGATTAGAGTAAAAGTATTTTTGGGATTTGGTGGTATATTTGTACTTTTTCTTATCTTATCTTTTTTCAATATCGACACTGCAAAGAAAATTGAGGAAACTACTTATCGTGTAAAAACAGAGAGCGCTGTGTTTGCTGGATTGGCACAACAGATGAAGCTGGATGTTGTGCAAATTCAGCAGTGGCTTTCTGATATTTCAGCAACAAGAGCATTGGATGGATTGAACGATGGATTTGATGAAGCTGAAAAAAGTAAGCAGGCATTCTTGGAAAAACTTAGCCGCTTCAGAGATTTGTTGGCCAAGCATAATGATGTGGATAGATTGGCTGCTCTGGATAGCATTGAGAAAGCATTGAACATTTATCATGCTCAGGGTGTGGTAATGGCAAAAGCGTATATCGACGATGGCCCATCTTCTGGAAATAAAATAATGGCAGATTTTGATGCAGCTGCTGTTGGTATTAATAGTTTGATTGACCCGTTTTTAAGTCAACAACTCTCCGAACATGCAGAGGGGATGGAGTTGGTGGCTGTGATGGTAGGGAAAATGACAACAACCTTATTCAGTGGTGCTTTGGTTATGTTGTTAATTATAGTTGCAAGTGCTGCTTATCTGGTTCTGTCTGTTACTCGACCACTTCAACGCGTCACCGCAATGTTAAAAGATATTTCAGAAGGAGAAGGTGATTTAACAACGCGTCTGGATGATAAAGGAAAAGACGAAATTGCAGAATTGTCTTTATATTTCAACCAGTTTGTTTCCAAATTGCAAGTTTTGTTTAGAGAGGTAGTTCAAAATGTCGAGACATTGACGACTACGGCCAACGAACTTTCAGCCATATCCAGTCAAATGTCAGCTAATTCGGAACAGGCAACCGGTAAAGTAAATACCGTTGCTGTCGCCGCAGAAGAGATGAGTGTGAATATGGAATCTGTTGCTGCTGCTTCAGAGGAGACTTCTGTTAATGTAAATATGGTTGCTGCCGCCGCAGAAGAGATGGCTGCTACTATCGCCGAAATTGCAAAAAATACAGACAAAACTAAAAATATAACAGACTCTGCTGTTACCCAATCGCAAAATGCCTCAAATCAAATAAATCAGCTAGGTGTTGCTGCTCGGGAAGTGGGTAAAGTGACGGAAACAATTACCGAGATATCAGAGCAGACAAACCTGCTTGCACTCAATGCAACCATTGAAGCTGCAAGAGCCGGAGAAGCAGGCAAGGGTTTTGCTGTAGTTGCAAATGAAATTAAGGATCTTGCCAAGCAAACGTCACTGGCAACTGGTGAAATAAAAAATAAGATTTCGAAAATTCAAGATGCTACTGTTAATTCTGTGTCAGAAATTACACAGATTTCTGGAATAATTAGTGAAGTTAATGAAATGGTATCGAACATTTCGGTAACAGTTGAGGAACAGTCAAATACCACACAGGAAATAGCTGAAAATGTGAATCAGGCTTCACAGGGTATTCAGGAAGTAAATGAAAATGTTGCTCAGACATCTTCTGTGACCGGAGAAGTTGCCGCCGATATGGCTGAGGTTGGACAGACTTCAGACGAAATTAATACCAGTAGTAGTCAGGTGAAATTAAGAGCTGAAGAATTGGGTGCACTGGCACATAAATTAGCTGCCCATGTCAGTCAGTTTAAGGTCTGATTCTCATATTGTCGGTTTTGTAAATTATCCTTTTGTGCAACCTGAATAGGCAGCTACTGTGTACATATAGTCGGACACCTTAAGGGTAGCTTGAGAAATTGTTTTTTCGCGCAATCTCGACGTTTTGCTCAAGGTTTAGAGCATGTCTTGATTTTAATCAAAAAGCTTATTTTTTAAAGATACCCAAAATCTTTGCTTACATAAAAAAAATAGTTAAAAGTTCTAAGTTGGTACCCTTCTTGTGGGTAATTGTTTCCTGTGGAGGCACATTTGATTTTGCTGAAAAAATGGATAATCTAACCTTGGTAAGGAATATTTGTCTTGTTTTCAGTAGGATATGTAAATGTGAAAATAAATTTATATAAGCTGGCACGCCCTCTGCAATAGTTAGGTCAAAGCAAACAATGATCTGGGAAACAAAATACTGGAGGGTAGTAAAATGACAAACATCGCAATCAAAGATCTGGAAATCAATGAAGAGCTGGACAGCAAAGCTTTAGAGAACTTGCTCGGTGGTCGATGGGTACGCAGACGTTACACCAGAAGATTTACTCGCTGGTACACTAGAAGAATCAGACAGCGTTTCAGCAGAGTGTCATACTACTACCGTACACGTACTATTCGATACGCCAGATCTTTTACTCGAACTTTCACAAGGTTAGTTTGGGTGTGATGTTTAACTGACAGTAAGAATATGCATGGGGAGCTTCTTGCTCCCCTTTTCTATTAAATCTTATCCCATCTTGCCGGAACAAATTTCACGTCCAAGCTTTTCCAAGAGCGATACCGGACTAATCTGAAATTTCTCAAAAACACTTTTTAAATAATCAGCAGTCACTGCAGTCCTGCATTCTGCACCTTGAAGTCATCCGGTGATTTTCCCCACCTTGCTCTGGTTGATTGCGATGAAGCCAGTGTTCTCAGAATTGTAGATCTCCGGGCACTTGAAGCATTATACACCATCGCCTCTTATAGTGATACCACTGTCACTGGTACTGATATAGAAAACCACATTGGAATAGGTAAGAAATTATTTCAAAGACTTCCACATAGAAGAAATCCAGCTAAAATACTTCGTTGCAATGTCAAAAAAGAGCCGAGTGAAAAAACGCACAGAGTACTCATGTCCAATAGATTATCTTGTATTGTCATAGAATTATAAATGGGTAGTATAGGAATTCAGAAAACACTTAAAGTTACAGATTTTCACAACCAGTTAATATTGCCAATTCAAAGTTCTATAAAGATCATTGTAAGGTTATCTCTTTTCTTGTTATCCAGTCAATTATGCATGATATACAGTTAGAAAATAATCTATATGGCTGAAATTACGGTGTCAACAATTTCTACTTTTGCGTAGATATAGAGAAACTAGATAACAACTTGTTCGGTTCCGACAATTATTAAGGGAAGAGGGGTCAGAAGAGGGGTCAAGTCTTTGCTTGCCTCTTTTGTGTCATTGTAGTATATAGAATTTATGGTAAGACCCTTACGAATAGAATATCCCAGCGCCTGGTATCATGTGATGAACCGAGGAAG
>PJEL010000183.1_pt1 | contig 74756 bp, 66 predicted proteins | sample 1853271 | NCBI WGS metagenome assembly PJEL01 (sample SAMN08108733, study PRJNA415343) | Invertebrate metagenome, whole genome shotgun sequencing project. | host: Globobulimina | place: Sweden: Gullmar Fjord | collected 2015-08
ATTACAAACGCAACTTGCGTACTTATAATAAAAAAAGCACCTACAGCGAAAACTGTAAGTGCTTGATATCTATGGTCGGGGCGGTAGGATTCGAACCTACGACCTCCTGCTCCCAAGGCAGGCGCGCTAACCAGGCTGCGCTACGCCCCGACACGATGATATTGGGATCAATTTGAAAAAGTGTGCTATCTGATACATTTTTTTTTAAATGAGTGCAACCATTATTTCACAAAGTGGTGTCTGTTTTTTTGTTTTTTATTTTTTCAGAACATCCAGAACACATTGCGCCGCCACTGTTATGACACATCCCGGTGAGGCCATGAGGGGTTTTACGGAGTTTCTTTTTACAGAAATTAATAAGTAGAGCTACTGTTGTTATGAAAAAAAAAGTAGCAAGCAGGGTTAGTAAAAATATTTTCATGAGCTATCCTCCAAAATCATCAAAGTGGATATTGTCTGCTTCCACTCCGAGATCTTCAAGCATTGTAATGACAGCTTTGGTCATCATAGGGGGGCCGCACATGTAATAATGAATATCTTCAGGTGCCGGGTGGCTGGAGAGGTATTTGTCAAAAAGTACTTGATGAATAAAACCTGTTTCGCCGTCCCAATTTTCATCAGGTAATGGATCAGATAGAGCGATTGTGAAATCGAAATTTGGATATTTATCAATCAGATCCTGGAATTCATCGTCATAAAACACTTCTTGTTTACTGCGGCCTCCATACCAATAAGAAACTTTGCGTTTAGTATTTCTTGCCTTGAAGAGTTCAAATATATGACTTCGTAAGGGAGCCATTCCTGCCCCACCTCCGATGTAAATCATTTCAGAGTCACCATCTTCAATCATAAAATCGCCAAAAGGTCCGGAGATGGTAACTTTATCATCAGGCTTCAGGTTAAAAATATATGAAGATGCCTGCCCTGGTGGTATGTTGGCTGGGCCTCTGGGAGGAGGACTGGCAATTCGGACATTGAGCATGATAATACCCTTTTCGCCAGGATAGTTGGCCATGGAATATGCTCTGGTGACGGGGGTGTGGACATGAGATTTGTATTGAAACATTTTAAACTTGGTCCAGTCGGCAAGAAACCTTTCATCTATGTCAAAATTGGCATAATTGACTAAATGAGGAGGGATTTCAATCTGTATATAACCACCCGGTTGGAAGTTTACTGTTTCATTGGGAGGTAATTCCAGCACCAATTCCTTAATGAATGTTGCTACATTTCGATTTGACTTGACAGTGCAGTCCCATTTTCTAGCTTGTAGCATTTCTACAGGAACCTGGATGTCAATGTCTCGTTTTACTGGAACCTGACAGGCAAGTCTGTAGCCTTGTTTTGCCTCGCGGTTGTTGATAAGAGACCGTTCAGTGGGAAAGATGTCCCCTCCACCCTTTTTGACTATAACACGGCATTGACCACAACTCCCGCCACCACCACAGGCCGATGAGAGAATTATACCTTTGTCGGCAAGTGATGTGAGAAGTTTGCCACCTGCAGGGATTTTGATTTTTTTTTCTCCATTAAGGAGGATTTCAAGCTCTCCTTCAGGAAGCAGTGTCTTTTTAGTAATCACAATCAGGGTGACCAGGATCAGCTGGATTCCCATGAAACAAATGACACTCCATATTATTTCATGCATAGGAGATCGTTCTCAGTTCAGATTTTGCACTGCTTTTTTAAAGTATTATTCCGGCCATGCCCATGAAGGCCATCGCCATGAGTCCAGCAGTGATAAAAGTCATACCAAGGCCACGCAATCCTGCCGGAGGATTGGCATATTCAAGTTTTTCCCGGATTCCTGCCAGGCAAACAACAGCCAGGAAAAATCCACCACCAGCACCAAAACCGTAGGCAATGGATTCTCCAAAGGTGTAATCACGCTCTACCATGAATAAGGTCCCTCCAAGGATGGCACAGTTAACTGTCAACAGTGGCAGAAAAATACCTAAAGTGTTGTAGAGCTTGGGCATAAACCGGTCCAGAACCATTTCAAGTATCTGCACTACTGCAGCAATAACTCCGATGTAAATAAGCAGGCCGAGAAAGCTTAGGTCCAGATCTGGTTGTCCTGCCCAGGCAAGCGCTCCTGGCTTAAGCAGGGTGTTGAGTATTAGATTGTTAATAGGTAGGGTTATCACTTGGAGAGCAAGGACTGCTGTGCCAAGGCCAATGGCTGTCTTGACTTGCTTGGAGATAGCAAGAAAGGTACACATGCCCAGAAAGAAACTTAGAGGCAGATTCTCAATAAAAAGAGACGTGAAGACAATGTTGAGATAATGACTCATTAGGATTTCTCCTGTTGATCAGGATCAAGCGTTCTTAGCGCCCAGATCAAAAGAGCAATGAGAAAAAAAGCACTGGCGGGCAGAAGTAGAAAACCATTGCGAACATACCAGCCATTGTTTGATGCCAACTGAAGGATTTGATGGCCAAACAGGGTTCCCGAGCCGAACAATTCCCGGAAAAAGGCCACAAACATCAGGACAAAACCATAGCCGAGACCATTGCCGACACCATCAATAAAACTGGCAATGGGAGTGTTGCTCATAGCAAAACCCTCTGCCCTGCCCATGACAATACAGTTGGTAATGATGAGACCTACATAGATAGAAAGTTGTTTGGAGAGATCAAAGTAAAATGCTTTAAGTATCAGGTCTACCAGGATAACGAGAGTGGCAATTACTGTTATCTGGATGCCAATGCGTACTGAGTTGGGAATTTGAAAACGGACTATGGAAATAGTAAGACTAGAAAATGCGATGACAACAGTAACACAAATTGACATTACTAAAGCCGTGGACATATTTCCAGTGACAGCAAGGGCGGAGCAGATTCCAAGAACCAGTAGGGTTATTGGGTTGCGTTGAAATATGGAGCGAAGTAAGAGTTCTTTTTTACTTTCAGACATCACTTGCTCCTTTTTTCTTTAAATTGTTTAAAAACGGTTTGAAGCCATGTTCTCCAAACCAGAAGTGCATCAAATTTTCAACACCCTTAGTCGTCAGGGTGGCTCCTGAAATGCCATCTATCTGCGATAATCCTTCATCTCCCGGTTTTGCCTTTCCTTTGACGATGTTTAGAGAAACGATGTCAGATGCGTTATAGAGTTTTTTCTGTTTCCATGAGCTTTGCCACTGGGCGTTTTCAATTTCACCGCCAAGGCCGGGTGTTTCACCATGCTCATAAAAAGTTATGCCGCGAATGGTTGCAAGGTCTGCATCTATAGCAACATAGCCGTACATGGTTGACCAGAGGCCTTTGCCGCGAACAGGAAGTATAATTTGATCCAGTTGTTTTTCTTTTTCTACCAGATAAACAAGAGAAAAATTTTCCTGACGCCTGAGTCCGGCTTGATCATATTTTTTTTCCAGAGCATGGCTTAACTTGGGATTGAATATCGCTTTTCTCTGGTTAAAGGTGTCTGGGGTAAGAGTATCCTGTGAAACAAATTTACCGGTTTTCAATTCGACGACTCGTATTTCGATGTTTTTGAAGAGTTCGTTAATGTCAAGATTTGGCTGGTAGATCCCTGCAGCCCTGAGAATATTTTTTTGTTGGTCAAGTTGTTTGTTAATTTCAATCTGCGGGCGTAATCCCACTGCGGCACCAGATACCAGAACGGAACAGGCAAAAGCCAGAACCAGTACAGAGTAGAAGGGTTTGGCAGCAGATTCATGAGCCATGACGAAGCATCCTTCTTTTGATGTTTGTCTGGATTACAAAATAATCAATCATGGGGGCGAAAACATTTCCCAGGAGAATTGCAAGCATTACACCTTCGGGAAAAGCTGGGTTGATAATTCTGATTATTATGGCTAAAATCCCAATAAGTGCTCCGTAAAACCATTGTCCGACAGGGGTTTGCGCGGAAGATACAGGGTCTGTTGCCATGAACACCATGCCAAAGGCAAATCCTCCTAAGACGATGTGCCAATGGGGAGGTACTTGCCATAATGGTTGCGAACCGTTACTGAGCAGAAAGAAAAATAAACTGCAACCAATGCCTCCAAGAAGCATGGATGTCATGGTTCTCCATGAAGCAATTTTTGCATAGAGAAGAATAACCGCTCCGAGAAGACAGGCTAGAGTCGATGTTTCACCCATTGAGCCTGGAATAGAGCCCAAAAAAGCTTGACTCCAGTTGATATTGAGGATGCTGAGAACCTGGTCAGGTTGGGTGGAAGCAAGGATTGATAAAGCAGTTGCACCGGAAAAGCCATCTACGGCTGTCCATACAGTATCGCCGCTGATTTGCGCAGGATAGGCAAAAAAGAGAAAGGCACGCGCAGCAAGGGCTGGATTCATGAAATTTCTTCCCACTCCGCCAAAAACTTCTTTAGCAAAAATGACACCAAAAGAGATTCCTATTCCAGCTTGCCATAAAGGGATGGTTGGCGGGAGGATGAGGGTGAAAAGAAGGCCAGTAACCAAAAAAGCCTCTGACATTTCGTGGCCACGGATAATGTTGAAGACACATTCCCAGAAACCGCCAACTGTCATGGTGACCAGATAAATAGGGAGAAAATAAAGTGACCCATGTAAAATGTTTGATCCCAGGCTCTCAGGATTACAGCCAACCAGAGACATAATTGAACCGCGCCAACCTTGAGGTAATGGTTGGCCCAGGGTGTGTAGAGCCTGATTGGCTTGGAAACCGGTATTCCACAGGGCCATGATAACACATGGAAGAAGGGCTACCAGGACAGTTATCATTATTCTTTTCAGGTCAATTGCATCCCGTATATGTGGGGCAGATTCTGTTTTGCGACTGCTTGCCATGAGAAAGGTGTCAGTGGCTTCAAACAGTGGGTAAAAACGCTGCAGTCGCCCGCCTTCAATGAAATGGACAGAGGCTTTTTCTAGTAATTTGTTGAGAAAGTTCATGGCATTTAAAATAATTAAGCGTTTTCGATAAGAGACATCTTGATTATTCTCCAGCCTCGATTTTTGTTAGAATATCTCGCAACATGGGGCTGAAATTGTTTTTGCCAGGACAAACAAAAGTACATAAGGCAAGATCTTCTTCAATAAGTTCCAGGCAGCCCAGTGATTGAGATTTTTCAGGGTCGCCTATAGCAAGGCTTTTGAGCAGTGCGGTAATAATTATATCAAGAGGCATGACTCTCTCATAGGTGCCTGCAGGGAAAATGGCTCGTTGTCCACCCCATTCAGCGGTATTCATGGCAAAGGATTTTTGTTTAATGAGTGATGAGAGAAAAAGAGGCAGGATTGAAAAACGGTTAAGTCCGGGTGACAACCAGGAGAAAAGACCTCTACCGGATCCTTCATAAATAACTGAAATCTGGTTGTTGAATTGTCCAAGATATCCATGGCTGTTTTTGGCGACGTGTCCATTGAGAACAGAACCTGAAATAATTCTTGTATCACCAGCTTTGATAAGATTTTCACAGAGTTCAGAGATATCTGCACCGATATGGGTTTTAAGCAGGCAAGGCTCTTTAACTCCAGGACCTGCTAGAGATATGATGCGCTCAGTAAAGATTTGACCGTCTGTGAAAAGTTTGCCAAGGGAAATGACATCCTGATATCCAATGTGCCAGGCAGTTTTTTCAGGGTGGATAGGGTCAAGATGGTGGATATGTGTAGAAGCTAGACCAGCAGGGTGAGGTCCATGAAATTCATAGGAGTTAGCGGCATCGATATCAGGAAAAGTCTTATGAGCGTCTTTGCCGAGACATAGATACACTGGTTTTTTTATCAAGCGGGCTAGCAGTTGCAGGCCCAGTTTAAAAGCACCTGGATATTCATTAATTATAACCAGGGGATCTGCGGCTAAAGGCTGGGTGTCAATAGCTGTGACAAACAGGGATGCCGGTTGAGTGGTAATGCTGGGTATTTTACCGTAGGGGCGGGTTCGCAGGCAGCACCACATCCCTGATTCAATCATGATGGAGCGAATGAAATCAGGATCTACTTCTTCTGGTTTGCGTCCTTCAAGTGTGGGGAAAGTAATACTGTCATCATTGCTTAGTGTCAGGACCAGGGATTCAAATTTTCTTTTTGCGCCTCGATTGATTATTTCAACTGTACCACTGGCTGGAGCAGTAAATTTAACGCCTGGATTTTTTTTATCTGTAAAAAGAAGTTGCCCCTTTTTTACCTTCTCTCCTTTTTCAACTGCCACACTTGGTTTGAGGCCGATATAATCTTGTCCAAGAACAGCAATATGGCGAATACTAGGTCCTTGGTATATATCTTGGACAGGTTTTCCTTGGAGTGGTATCTGAAGGCCTTTTTTAATTTGTATTACTTTCATTTCAGGCGAAAAAATCAGATGTGGTGTAATTCTTCATGTTTTTTCCAACAAAACGTCCTTCAGAATCCGGAAATTTTTTCAGAAAAGTAAGTGATTCTTTGGCTCCAAGAACCATGGAGGCGGTGGCAAGCCCGTCTGCCAAAGCAACAGATGGGGCTATAACAGTGCTGGCTGCTAACTCTGGCGGTGAAAAGCCTGTGTGTGGATTCAGGATATGATGGTGACGCATGTCCTGAGTGTAATATTGCATATAATCGCCAGAGCTGGCAATGGCCCGGTTTGTTGTTTCAAGAACAAGCAATGGTTCGTGATTGCTTAGTGGACGGGGATTTTTCAGGCCGATCCGCCATGGTTTGCCGCCCGTTTTACTGCCAGCAGCCATGAGGTCTCCTCCAGCTTCAACAAAAACGCTGTCAAAGCCGAAATTTTTTAAGACCGCTACACCTTGGTCAACAATATAACCTTTGCCAATTCCATCAAAAGTGACCGCCATTCCAGGCTTTGTAAATGATATATCCTTGTTATTAATTTGTATATTTTTGTAGTTCACAAGTTTGAGAGCGGCAGCAACAGAATTTTTGTCTAAAGCGTGTTGAGTTTTCAGGTTCTGTTGATGGAGTGATAGAAGTGGAAGCACCGATATGTCAAAGGCCCCATTGCTTTTGTCGCTGATGTTCTGAGCCAGAGTAAGGAGTTCCAGCAGTGGTAGGCTGGCATTTTTTAGAATCCCGGTTTGATTAAGTTGAGAAACTTCACTGCTAGGGTGAAAACGGGTGAGAATACTTTCCAGTCTCAACATTTGTTCAATGGTTTTGTCCACAGCTGTTTCAGCAGTGTCGCGATCGGGGCCAATGACTGTCAGGTTGAGGGTGGTGGCCATAATGGAACGGCTGCGTCTGGCAATGTGCTGCTTGGTTGTTCCCGGACTAGTTCCAAAATGCCAGATTGTTCCAGCTATACCAGCTGCTGCAACAATCTGGAGAAAGTTTCTTCTGCTAAATTCTGATTGAATATTTGCTTGTTTCAGCATAGCGATCCCCGGATGGTGTTTGCCAGTCTTTGGTGAATTCTATATCATGATGTTCAGGAATGCAATTTTTCAAATAGTACCATAACCATCTTTTTTAACAAGCGATCTGTAGGGCGGGTAGTTCTTTCTGCTTCATAGTATAGTAGGGAGTAAATGCAATAATTTTGCAGATATTGTATGAATTTGTCGTGATAAAATAATAGTGGTGAATAAATACAAAAAAAAAGAGGGTAACTGCTTGTTATGATTGTGCAGGAGGTGCTTTGTGAGGTAGAGTCTGTTATTTTTGTTAGATGATTATTTGCTTTGAATTGGTAAAATATTACACTATATCCTATAATGATTATTGTACTGGTACGAGATAGTTTCTCGTTAATTTTGTTTGTATCTGAACGTCACGAAAATTAAAAATGGCAGCAAAAAAAAATCTTACAGAGAACATCATTGATGAAAACATGATCATCCATGGTGATATTAAATTTAAAGGTAAAACTGTGTTATGCGGAAAGGTCGAAGGGACAATTTCCGGTGATAACCTGCATGTGAGCGAGACTGGTATTCTTCAGGGAGATGCAACTGTAACTGAAATGATATGTCATGGGCGCATTACTGGTAATATACATTCACTGTCTTTGTCAATTGGTTCAAAGGCATCCGTATCAGGAGGTATTTGCACCGGTAATCTCGAGATACAATCTGGTGCAAACATGGATTGTACAATTTCAAAAAATAAAGAACAAACCAAAAATATAGTACCTGTTACTCCGCCAAGTTCAGCCAAAGCTGGTGCATTGGTTTCTCTGGCTTTTCAAAACAAAGATGTTGTGAATATTTTTTTCAAAGAAGCAGCACATAATAAAATACTTGTTGATTTGCATAAAGATATATCCATTGGGAAGCAAATTATGAGTGTGTACGGTGAGAAAGGCTGCGGCAAGACCTATATTTGCAGGGCATTAGAATCTCGATTGGTAGGAACGCATAAAACGATTTACCTCTCAAATCCTGTTGGTTCAATAAAAGATATTTTGCAAAGGATTGCCAGGGAACTGAAACTTGATATTGCTCATGAAGGGAAACAGGCAGATGTGTTAAGCTCAATAAAAAGCAGTATCGCCAAAAATCATCACCCTGTTGTGTTGTTGCTTGATGAAGCAGAGAAGATGTATCCGGCAACCCTTGAAGGAATCTTAAAATATCTCTCAAAATTATATAAAGTCAATACAGGTCATATTCAGCTTGTTTTGTTTGGTGATGCCGGTTTTAAAAATCAAATGGAAACCTTTTGCAGCCATTATCAGATTGAGCAGGAACATCATTACGAATTACCTCCTTTAACAGAGGAAGAAACCAAAAAATATATTGAATATCGGCTTGAAGCAGCAGATCTTTCAAATAATCTGGGAACATTGAGTAATCTGCCAATAAACACAGTTAAATATATTTATGCTGCTTCTAATGGAATAATTGGTATTATTAATTCTCTTGTTGTCCAGGCTTTTCAGCGGGCGTCTGCCAGTAACTCTTCAGTTGTTTTACCAAAGCATGTGCCGGGTGATAATAATATCCGGACCTTCATTTCTACGGCTTCTCATTATATGGGATTTTCCACGGCTTCCAGGTGATCACGGTTATCATACTTCAGACATTTTCTCTCTGACTGGCAAACGGATTATTGTTTTAAGGCGCTCAGCTGGTACTCGACGGGGATCGGAAATATATATTTCATGATGATTGCCATTGGATTGTAAATTATGTTGTTTGCCAAAGTTGAGCATGAGTTTGATGGTTTCCTGTTCCTGATCATAAGGCCCAATATGAAGCATTTGAAGACACTTTCCTTCAATGTCAGAAAAAAGCGTAACTTTTTTGACAGACACTGTTTTTCCTTTTTCAACCAGCGCTGCGGCGGCAGAATTTAATTCTTGTTGGCTGACAAAATCAGGAGTGCGGATTAGTAAACGCCATTTCCATTCATTTTTATCGACAGAGGAAAAATCGGCATTTTCATCATCAAATAAATAGAGGCACTCGAGTTTACATATGACATAATCTTGTAATCCTTTGTTTTTTCGAGTCATTTTTATCGTATATGCCATTGCATAAAGGGCACCGACTTTATCGGTGAAGATGTCGTCTCCAGGTGCACCAACTCCTTCAATGGAGAGGTAGCGGGCATGACCAATATCAACAATCATTGGTTTTTTTTTGGCGGCATATTCTTTTTTGAAATGTTTGAATAGGTCTAGTTTTTCCATTTTTACTGGTTCCTTTATTGGAGAGGGACATAAATATCTGTTAATAAGTCTTCAGGTTCGGTACTTTCAGGATCATTTAAATAGAGTTCCAGGCATGGGGTTGAACGCAGCATTTTTCCACTTTGCGGTAACCATTGTCCCATGATTTTGGCATAGGTATCATTAAGATTATCATATGGGCCAAAATGTGTTGTTACAGCATATTCACCTCCTTCTATCGTTTGCACTCCTATTTCCCCTTCTGCCTGAAAGTTTTTGTCCACTGACACACAGGCATCATAACGAATCTTATCAGCTACAGTGATTTCAGGGTCATCGTGACATAGTCCTATGAATTGAGTGTCACTGCCAATGTAACCTTTGGAGCCAAGAAGGGTGCAGATTTTGCTCCAGGCTTTCCCACATTCATTATATGGTCCAGTATGGCGAATAAATGCGACTTTTTGTTGAGGAAGTTGCTTTAATATTACCTGCATAATTTCTCCTTTGCCTGATATTGGTTGGAAGTCGGTCAGTGGGTCATCTTGCTGGAAGTGAACCCCAATAGGTGATTTTAAAATGGTTGAGTATCCGTTTTGCTGACGAAATTTGGATGGTGTTTTGCCAAACATCTCTTTGAAAGCACGGGTGAATGCCTCATGGGTTTCGTATCCTGCTGAAAAAGCAATGTTAGTAATTTGTTCTTTGCCGCATTTGAGATTATTTGCAGCTTGCTCAAGTCTGAGTCGGCGAATGTGACTTTTTACAGATTCACCAGTCATTCCTTTGAAAATTCGATGGAAGTGATATGGGGAAAAATGGGCAACATTTGCTAGCTCAGTCAATGATAAGTTGCTTTCGAGGTTTTGCTGGATATGAACCAGGACTTTAAGCATCCTTTCATGGTAAAATTGGGCGGTAGTAGTTTTCATATTTTTCTCAGGTTTAAAGTTTCATTGCTGACATCAGTTGTTGCAAGATATCCGCTCGTCTCTAATCCTGCTTGATTGTTTTTGCTTTTTTTCTGTTTGAAATATTTTGGTACAATTTTGTTTAATCCACAGTGTATGCCGTTAATAAATAGATATTATGCCTCTAAATATGTAGTAGCGGAATTTGATTGGGGAGTTTTTCACCTTCGTTAAATGAGATTGAAATGTGTTGTCGGTCTGTTAGGTTGTCGAACTTTAGGGGGGTAAAAAATGTCTTTTTGCACAATCTCGGCGTTATGCTTCCGTCATCCTGCCTAAAAGCCTGCCGGAATGATTCGTGAGATTGTGGTTATACAATGATTAAGTTTATGCAAGTCCTTAACCGGACACTACTGATAATATATGAAAAGTGAATAGACTGAGCGGTGCAACTAGTTTGAGTAGTAATTTATATCGTTGAAATTTGGATTAATTATTATTAATGAGAAAGATGAGTTATTAGCATATTAAATATTTTTAATAGAAAACAGATCTCATTTAGTTCGACTTACTGACTATCGAATTTTCCCATTATGGATCAAAATGGAAATCGTTCAATTTAGGTCTTTATCTCCTGAATTGTTATCATGAATTATGGGTTATACCGAATGCTTCTGAATGGAAATTTTTGAATACGAGATTCTAGATAAGATAGATACAAGTGATTCGGTTGTGATATACCGGGCCAGAGACAGGCATGATAACACACAGGTTATCTTGAAGGTCGGTAGTCATGAGGAACCAGACTCTGAGGTTGACATCATTTTTCGTAAAGAAAACGAGTTGTTGAGCTCTTTTGAGTCAGATTTTTTTCTTAAAAGCAGGAAATTGTTTCACCATAATAACTGTCCTGTCCTGGTGTTGGATGGTTTTGACGGTTTGCCATTATCACGCAGACCGGAAATGAGATGTCAGACTCTTGATGAATTTTTAAACATTGCCATAGAGCTTTCAGCTCTGATGGCTGAATTACATCAAGTAAATATATTTCATGGTAATTTTACTCCTTCAAGTGTTTTGATTAACTCCTTAACAGGTCAGGCAAAACTATATGATTTCAGTCTTGCAAAAAAATTATCTTCTGATCAGGATGAACTTTTTGCACCCCCACAGTTAAAAGGTAATCTTAACTATATTTCTCCAGAGCAAACCGGTCGAATGAATTTGCCCCTGGATTTTCGCAGTGATCTCTATTCCTTGGGTGTTGTTCTTTACGAACTTTTAACTGGCCATGTACCTTTTTCTTCCGATGATCCTGTGGAAATGGTGCATTCACATATTGCCAGAGAGCCGATTCCTCCCAATACCATAAATTCTTCTGTACCAGATCCTGTTTCACAAATTATTCTTAAATTATTGTCAAAAAACGTAACAGAGCGGTATCAAAGTGCGAAATCTCTCCAAAAGGATTTGGAGGAGTGTCTGAGAGAGTATCAGAAAACAGGAAAGTTAGAAAAATTTGACGCAACTCATGGGCAATCCGATATTTTCAAAATTCCCAGTACCCTGTATGGCAGGGATATGGAAAGATTATCACTTCTCAAGCCATATGATTTGGTAAGAAAAGGAGGGATAGAATACCTCCTGGTATCTGGTCCCGCAGGTATAGGAAAGACATTTCTGGTTCAGGATGCAGCAGGCTCATTTGTAGAGGCAGGGGCTTGTTTTTTATCTGGTAAGTTTGATCAGTTTAGAAGAGATACTGCTTACGCTCCGTTAATTGAAGCTTTTGGTAGTCTGATAAAACATATTCTGACCTTGAGTTCTGAAGAGATCAATGGCTGGAAAATGCGGTTGCAGCAAGCAGTTGGCGGAAATGGTCAGGTACTTGTCCAGGTAATTCCGGAAATGGAACTTATTATTGGCAAACAGACTCAATTGTCTGATCTGGAACCGGCAGAGACGGAAAACAGATTTAATCTGGTGGTACGAAATTTTATTCGAATCTGTGCTAGTCAGGATCAACCTTTGGTTCTTTTTCTTGATGATATTCAATGGGCTGATAGCAATACTTTGAAATTGCTTCAGGTTCTCATCTGCGACTCCACTGTAGGCTATCTGTATATAATTGGCTCTTACAGAAGTGAAGAAGTTTCAGAGGGTCACCCCTTGCAGCAAATGATTGATTTGTTAGCAGATTCTGGACATGTTGGCAAAAGCATTGAGCTTGTTCCGCTTGAGCTTGAGCAGGTTGGCAGGATGCTTGAGGAATCACTGGATCAACAAACTCATCATGTGGATGAGCTTGCTCAAATCATTCACCGGAAAACCGGTGGAAATACATGTTTTGTAATTCAGTTCCTGTACTCACTTCACCAGGAAGGATATTTATTTTACAAGCAGGATGCAGGTGGCTGGCAATGGGATCTGAGCAGCATTAACCAGATGAATATTACTGATAATCTGGTTGAATTCATGACGGATCGTGTTCGCCGGCTTGAAGGTTCTGCTCAGAGGTTGATTGCAGTTGCAGCATGCTTGGGTAATAGATTTGAACAGGGTGTTTTGGCACAAACTGTTAATCGGCCTTTGGATGAAATAGTTACAGATCTGGAATTGGCAATATCAAAAGGTCTTCTGTTTAAAATAAACTCTCAAGGAGCTGTTGACTTTCCAAAGGCTCAATACTGTTTTAGTCATGATAAAATTCATCAGGCTGCATATGCTTTGTTCGCATTTGTTGAACAGCAGAAAACGCATTTAAAGATAGCGCGTCTGTTATTAGAAACAAAAGGAGAACAATATCACAGTGAGAATATATTTTTAATCACAGGGCATTATAACAAAGGTATTGATTTTGTAGAAAGTCAAAGTGAGAAGGAACAGTTGATCCAGCTCAATCTTCACGCAGGAAAAAGAGCTAGAGATTCTGCAGCATTTACATATGCATATGATTATTTGAAAAATGGGATAAAGCTAACCGATGAGTTGAGTTGGCAGATATCCTATGATTTGACCCTGCAGCTTTATTTGGCTGCAATGGAAGCGGCTTATCTTTCCAAAGATTTTTCCTTAACAGAAGAACTGTTTGTAAAAATCTTGAAAAATGCCAAGAGCTTAATGGATAAGGCAGGGGCCTATGAGATTCGAATTCAGGCATATAAGGCTCAGAATCGGCTTCTAGAAGCTGTGCGTACGGGTTTAGCTGTGTTGAGACTTTTTGGGCTTAATTACTCTGAAAATCCAAGTAAATTACAACTGATAATTTCGCTTTTTCGCACCAAAATCATGTTAAGGAATAAAGAACCGGAAGATTTGTTTAATCTCCCGGCAATGGCAAATCCACAGTTTCAGATGATTACCCGTCTCGTCTTCAGAACCGGCACCGCCGCAATATTTTCAGTGCCTCCCCTCTTACCTATTCTAGGCTTTAAGCTGGTAAGGCTGTCAATGCAGCATGGTAATACACCGCAACTATCTTTGATGGGTTTACCAGTGTATGGGTTTCTTCTTTGTTCCGCGGTTGGTGATATTGAAACTGGATATCGTTTTGGGAAGACGGCACTGCGGTCACAGAAAAAACTCTATGGTGAAGTTCACCCACAAACACAATATCTATTTAGTAATCTGATTAGTCACTGGAAAGATCATCTTCGGGATAGTTTGCCAAAATTTCTAAAATCATACCATGGATTGTGCAATCTTGGGGATCTTGAATTTGCCGCTAATTCAGCATTTGCCTATTCTTATCGACTTTATTTCGTTGGAATGAACCTGCAGCAGGCTGAAAAGGAGATGTTGAAATATCAAGAGGCCATTCGTCAGCTTGGACAGGAAGCACATCTTTACCGGCAAAATCTGGTGTTACAAGCAACTCATGATTTACAGTCTGGAAGTGCTGAACCGGGAGTTTTTCAAGGGAAATATTATAGTGAAAGGGAAATGCTGCCTATCAATCAAGCGGCAGGTGATAAAACGACTTTACTTTTTGTTTACTTGATCAAAAGTATTCATGCATTTTTATTTCATAAATATACTCAGGCATCACAGTGGCTTGGCTTGGCCGAAGAGAATTTAAGCAGTGGTTATTCATCTCCAATCGTTCCTTTGTTCTATTTTTATGATTCAATCGTCAGAATGTCATGCATTCACAGTTGTTCCTCTTTCGAAATGAAAAGATCTTTGAAAAAGGTAAACTCCAACCAGAAGAAGATGCGAAAATGGGCTAAATTTGCACCCAAAAATTATAAACATAAATATGAGCTGATAGAAGCGGAACGGGCGGCATATGGCGGAGATGTGAAACGCGCTATGGATTATTTTGACCGTGCAGCCAATAATGCTCAGGAGCAGAGTTATTTACAGGAAGAGGCACTGGCCTGGGAACGCGCAGCTCAATTTTATACAGATATCAATAAGCCTTATATTGCTGCTAATTATGGGAGAATGGCCCGTTATTGTTATAATCAATGGGGTGCTGCTTCTAAGGTTGCTCAGCTTGATGGAGAAAATCCGCTTCTACACAGCAATCGGGATGCCAGTGGTAGTAATTTGCTCAACATCGATATGATATCAGTTGTTAAAACTTCCAGAGCTCTTGCAGAGGAAATTGTACTTGAAGATTTTCTTAAAAAAATGATGAGAATAATGCTTGAAAGTGCAGGAGCACAAAGAGGCGTTTTGATTCTTGAGAGAAACGAAAAATATTATGTTTGGGTAAAAGGGGACACTGAAAGGGATACAATTTTGGTTATAAAGGATGGAGCACCCGATTCAGGAGAAAATTTTGCTATTACAGTCGTTAACTATACCTCACGAACCAGCGAAAATGTAATGCTTCGAAATGCAGCAGGTGAAGGGATGTTTACCCATGATCCTTATATTATCAAGCATCAGCCGAAGTCGGTTTTTTGCACACCTATTATACATCAGGGGAAAATCAGCTGTATTCTGTATCTTGAAAATAATTTAACAACAGGGGCGTTCTCACCGGAAAGAGAGGAACTCTTGAGACATCTTGGCGCCCAGGCAGCGATATCATTACACAACACATATCTTTTTTCTCAGTTGTCTGACACGGTTGAGCAGCTACATCAGGAGATGGATAAACGCAAACATGCACAGGAGCAAGTGCTGCATGCAGAGAAATTAGCAGCAGTAGGTCGATTGAGTTCATCTATTGCCCATGAATTTGGAAATCCTTTGATGGGAGTTAAGTTTCTACTCAATAATCTTCAGGGGAAAAAAATATTATCTGTAGAGGATCATGAGCTGATTGATATCGGTTTGGAGGAATGCTCGAGGATGAAGGTGTTAATAAGAAATCTGCAACAACTTAATCGTCCTTCAATCGGGGTTAAGGAAGTGCTTGATGTTCATGAGATTCTAGACAATACGTTGTTGTTTCAGAAAAAGCTGTTTGACAGAAATAATATTACTTTGGTGAAAAAATACGATTATAAAATTCCTGAAATAATGGGCGTGAAAGATCAATTGATTCAAGTGTTCATTAATCTGATACTCAATGCTGTTTATGCAATTCCAGACTCGGGAGGAATTCTGAGTGTGTCAACAGCGTCTGCCGGAGATTCCGTATCTGTTACAATCAGTGATACCGGTGTTGGTATCCCTGAAATTATTCAACAGCAGATATTTGAGCCATTTTTCACCACAAAGCCAGATGTGGAAGGTTCCGGGCAAGGATTACCGGTCTCCTATGGAATTATTAAGAGTCATGGCGGGTCCATAACTGTCTCTTCCAGTCCTGGTGAAGGAGCCTCTTTTACCGTTAATGTCCCCATCAAACCAGTAAAAAATCCGAGTGTTGATCCTGTTTTTAGCTGACAGTTTTCAGTAGCCTGCAAGTCTCAAATGATGAAATCAGTATCTTAATTCATATGAGAATCACATAAACTCATATAACGGTGGCGTTTTTTTTCTTTGATTTTGTTGATGTCCACAATTATGAGACCGTCAACACAGCTGTTGAAATTTGGATCAATGTTGAAATCTAAAAAAACAACTCCACCTGGTTCGCAGATCTCTGAATACTGTTTATAAAGGGGTGGAATAACCGCATCCATTTGTTTGAGTAGAATTTTGAGTTTTTTAAAGTCCTGTTTGTAGTTAATTCCGCTAAATTCCTTTTGTAAGTCTGTAATAGCAGAATTGAATTGAAATGGATTATGGGGATAAATGGTTGAGGACTTTTTACCAAAGTAGAGTTGATAAAAATATATCAACAGCTCTTTGCCATGCTGAGGCATGGTATTGCCAATGCTTACCGGACCAAAAAGATATCGGTAGTTCTGATTGGTTGACAGGTAGGCGCCGATACCGTACCAGAGATATTCAAGTCCTCTTTTTTTCCAGTATTTTGGTTGGATAAAACTTCGTCCCAATTCCAATCCACCTTTAAGAAACCAGCCGTTTTCTTGATTAAAGTTAAATAAAGTACCTGTGTAGAGACCTGCGAGTCCTTTCTGGGAGATGATTTTTTCTGTATCAGCAAAACGATAGGCACCGGTAATCTCCAGTTCGTCATCATCCCAGAGGACCAGGTGGTGATAATCTTTGTCAAATTTATCAAGATCACGACGATTGCCAGATCCTTCATCAACGGCTCTGAAGGATATTTCTCTTAGTCTTCCGATTTCCCGCATCAATGGAGTTGAATCTGTACTGTTGTACAGATATATGAATTTGTTGTCCGGGGTTTTACCTAAACAAGTACCGGTTTCAAGATCTTTTTTTAACTCAGAACGTCTTTCCGGTCTGGCAATTGACGGTTGAGTGACAAAAATTGGTTTATCTTTGACGCCAATTTTGTAGATGTGCTTTTGGAACATAGAGGTTAGTTGTTTGGGCGAGCAATTGTGACTATTGTAGGATTTATGGGGAATTATTTCACCAACTTGGAACCTGATCTGATTATTACGTTGTTTAAACATTTCCTGGATAAGTAATGCTGTAGAGATCGGCTTATAAATGCTTGAAATTCCGTAGAAAAAATAAGAGTTTTTGCCGCTGATCAGTATTGGCAGGATTGGTGCTTTTGCACGGTGTGCAATTCGTAGAAATCCACTTTGCCATTTAGGGTCCCGGACTCCTGTGAGACCAAGCCTTGAAACTTCACCAGAGGGAAAGACAATAACCGCCTTTTCAGCAGCCAATGCCTTGCCAATGGCTGCAATATCTGAACGTGCCGGTTTTCCCCCCATAACCCTGATTGGAAGCAGGCAGCTTTGCAATGGTTTGAGATGCATCAGCAGTTCGTTAGCCACAATTTTTACATCTCTTCTGACTTCGTGGATGAGTCGGAGTAGGGCGAGACCGTCAAGAGACCCGATAGGGTGATTGGCAATTATCATTACTTTGCCGCTGACAGGGATGTTTTCTCTGTCAAGATTTGAAGCTGTATAAGTAAAACTAAAAAAATCGAGGACCTGTTCTACAAATTCTATTCCGATGAGATGGGGATATCGCCTTGCAAAGGCATTAAAGACTTCTTCTTGGAATAACCAACGTAGAAATGAATGTGCTGTGGTGTAAACGGATTTGTTTTTGCAAAGATTGGGATAATGGGTGCTGAGTAGATCGTCTACAGTAAACATAGTTTGGAATTTCCTGGCAGAAAAAGGTTAACTTGTTACATGGTGACAAGTTTGAAACATGTTTCCGTTGAATCAGTAAATTGCCTCTCGTTGAGTTCACCTTGATCGATTCCAGTCTGTTAATCAAGATAAAACAAGAAGAGAAATGTTTAAATTTTGGGAGGTTGTAGTGGTATGCTTAGTTGAAATTTTGCCGTATTTCGAAAAACAATTGCCGTCCAATAGTTTTGAACCAACCTTTAGTTTTGGCAATAGGGTTTGGTTGTTTTTGATACCTTTAAAAAAAAGTATCCAGAGATACGTATAGGTATCTTTTTGATTTAAGTGGGGAAGGTTATTTTTTTATAAAAGGAATTGTTTGTTAAAATAATTTCTATTTATTTGTTGGACAAAAGAAAAGAAATCTCTGCGATTCCTCAAAATATATGGGCGGGAGTGGTTTTTCGGTTTTTGTTGGAAATTTTCAAGGCGGTGTTTGTCATAACTATAAGAAAATCTTGAATAAAACAATATTTTTTATTTGCAGTGTATCTGGTTGAGCCATATACTTAATTACATTCAGTTAAGGTTATGAACGCGATCTGACAGGTGCATTCAAAGTTCGATTTACTGTTTTTTTTTCTGAGCAAAGAGCTCTTTCACTTTTAGTTTTGTAGGTAAAGGTGGGTTATGGCCAAAAAGGAAAATATCCTTATTGTAACAACAAATTTTCGCAGGGACCGGACGAAGGGGTTTTCCAAAGACCCTATGCAACCAATCAACTCCCTTCATATTGCTTCACTTCTTGATCAGTCCAAATACTCTCTAACTCTCTATCATGAATATCTGCATGGACCGATCGATCCACAAAAATACAAAGATGTGCAATTGGTCTTTTTAAGCGGTTTACAAGCAGATTTTGACCGAATGCGACAGCTGTCTTATTTTTTTGGTGAGCAGGGAGCCATGGTAATAGCCGGGGGCAATATTTGTACACTGTACCCGGATTTTGCCAGCCGTTTTTTTGATTGTGTCTGTGTTGGCGGAGTTGAAAATGTCCTGGATGTTATGAAGGATTATGAAAATGGCGGTTGTAAAAGAATATATTATTCACCTCCGGATAAAATTCGACCGTACAGCATCGATCACAGTCTTTTGCCTAAAAATAATATTAACAGTCACCTCCATCTTATTGAGGCTTCTCGTGGTTGTAGTTTTCAGTGTAAATTTTGTGTGATACCTGCTGAAGGAGCTTCTCATGCAACATATGGAGTTGAACGTCTTGCAGAGACAATTGAAGACTCCATAGCAACCAGTCCAAAATTCAGTGTGCGTAACGGTTATCCTATTGTCTGGTTTGTGGATAATAATTTTTCAGATGACAGGGATTACCTGAAATCGGTCTGTGAGTTGCTGTTAAAAAACAAAAGGGTCAGGGCCTGGGGGGCTCTTGTTACTCAGAATATTTTAAGAGATAGGAAACTGGTCCGTTTCTTACGCCGATGTAAATGTAGAGCTCTCTTTACCGGGTTGGAGTCCATAGATACAAAAATATTAAAAACTCTGAATAAAACCCAGAATATTTCAAGGAAGAACACCTTGATTGATGATGTTCGTTATGCAGAACAACAGGGGATCTGTATCTTATATGGGTATCTTTTTGATCCCAGATACTCAACCATCAGGCAGATGAAAGATCAACTTGCCACCCTTGTTAATACACCGGGTCTTCCTTTGCCCACTTATTTCAGTTTTGTCTCTCCCCTTTTGGGTACGGGACTTTTTAGTGAAAGCCTTTCCAAGGGCGATCTTCGTCCGGGCTTGCAACTCCGTGACCTGGAAGGGGAAACCATCGCTTTCAATACGTTGGCAGATGATGTTGCAGATGTTGCAGAGTTTGCTAGGGCCTTGAACTGCAATCTAGGATCACTGGTCAGGCCTGTTAAAGTTGTGCAGTCAACGTTGAAGAGGATATGGAGTTCAAAGACCATGAATCCATTTTTTTGGTATGTTTATTTCACTGGAAATTTTCGGGCGTTTCAGCTTTCCAGTGGATACAGGGATGGGAACAGCAGGACATACATAGCAGGAGCAGATAAGCTTGATCCTCAATACCATGAATATCCGAAAGATTTGACTGAGGATCAATGGCAAAAGTATTTTAAACCTGTAGAGGTAGTGGATAACAAAGGACAGTTATCTTCGTGGCTAAGGCCTTATGTTGTTGAAAAAGAGGGTGTTGTTTCAACTGCGCAGTTGAAAAATTGAAGTCTTGGTTAAAAAACAAATATTGTTCTTTCAAGTGTAGCCATGATAGCTAGAGAAAGGATAGAGCCTGGAATTTCCAGGGCAATGGAACGTTGCTACATAACAGTTATGTTTTGCGATATGATTGATTCCACAAGGTTGTCGGAGAAACTGGATACTGAGGACCTGAGTGAATTGTTTCGTCTGTATCAGGAATTCAGTTTTAAGGTGGTTTATAAATATCAGGGACATATTGCCAGAATTATAGGTGATGGTTTACTTATCTATTTTGGTTACCTCATTGCTCATGAAGATGATGCTCATCAGGCAGTGAAGGCAGGGTTGGAGATTATTCGAAGCCTAATATATTTGTCTCACAAAACCATGGCCTTGTGTTGCTGTTTTGTCGGCAATTATGGGGGATGTTCATTATTTGGCTGATATCGCGGATCGTTTGCTTGATTTTGCCACTAAACATGAATTGCCAATGCCCGTGCATTTCAGGGCCGGGTGCTAGCTCAGACGGGGAATCCAAAAGATGCTTTGTCTATATTGAACAAAGGGCTGGAGTACCTTAAAAGAGCTAATATGCTCTATTGGCGGCCAACTTGTTTGAATTGGATTGGCCAGGACCTATATGGAATGTGAGGATTATACGGCGGCAATAAGAAGCTTAAATGATGCTGAATAGATAATCAGACAGGGTGGTGAATGTTGGGCGGAAAGTGAGCATTGGCGTCTCATGGGACAAGTTGAGTTAAAAAGAAATCCGGGAAATATTGGTAAAATCACAGAATTTTTTGAAAAGGCCATAAAGGTGGCTAGGAAGCAGGGAGCTAAGAGTTTTGAGCTTCGTTCCAGTACTACTTTGGCTATGTTCTTGTTTCACAGGGAAAAGCTAGTGAAGCCATGGGGTTGCTCATGGCCGTCATAGAGGATTTTCCCAAGAGCCCGGTTCATAATGATTTACAGGATGCTAAGAGTTTTCTTGGACAGCTTAAAGGGTGAAATGCAAGAAAATTGTTTTGAAATATAAACTAAGGATTTGTGAGTATGGAAACAGAAAGTGTTGATCTCGCCGGTACCAGGGACGAAGGCTTTGTTCCATCGCCGCCAGATATTGGTTGGGAAGCATTGAAAGAGCAGCTTTGGATGGATATCTTTGGCAAGGAAGTTCAAAGTGCTGCTACATATTCCTATATGTGGATAGCCATTCAGGTAAGCCATATGTGCCTTGGGATAATATTTTATTTTGTGCTGTATTTGCTTTTAGATTATTCCTTTGGAAGGGAATATTCTGGGATAATTGGTTTTTGTAGCCTGGTGATTATTTGTATGGTGTTTTGTTATTGGGAGTGGCGGGCCTATTCAGATTCGGTTAACAGGGCGCAGCCATTGTTTCCGCTCAACAGGAAAGGCCTGGCGAATAATGCGATTATTGCTGCTTTTTACATGTGCATTGGTTCATTTGTAGCAATGAGTTTTTTATGGGGAATGACTGGTAATGATTGGGAAGGTTTGGTTTTATTTATATTTCTGTTTCTTTGTTGCCTTGCACCTGCTCCCTATTGGTTAAAGCAAAAAATAATTTGGCAAAAGGCAGGATTTCCTTATCTGTTTCGCCTTGCCAATATATCTCCCATTATTGATCAAGATACTGCAGAAGTTTTACAGAAGCAATTCATAGAGCAGGCTCTACCTCCTCAAAGTGAGCCACTTATGGTGATTGTACACGGGCCAATCCTTGCAGAAAGGACAAAGCTGGCAGTCGGCATAGGTTGTGAAATGGCGTTTAAAGCAAGTAAAGTTCGTTATATGACTTTTGATAAGTTGATAGAGCTTATTGGTATAAATAAAAATTCTCCAGGTCCACGAAATATTAACTATTGGGATTGGAGGAACAGTCAGGTATTGATTATTGATGATATAAGTCCATTTTTTGATCCGATGACAGGTAAAAATCTTGAATTGTTTACTGATATTATCAACAGCAGTCAGCAAGGTGTAAATCAGTTGGCAAGTGTTCATGTCAATTCTTCCAGTGACAGAATATGTAATGGGCTAGGAGATCGACATACTGTCTGGGTGCTGGGTGATGAAGATCCTGATGCCTGGAAGAAAAAAATAAAGCAGTTCTGCCAGAACACTTCTGAGCCGATTATGGTACAGGTCGGAAAAGAAGCAAAATTGAAAGGAAATATTTGTACTTAAATAAAGATAAATAAAATTGATTCAGTCAAACACCAGGCTATATACTGAAGGTATCCAATGATACAACAACAGGCAGAGTCTATGCTGTAATCATAAAGAGAAATGGCTTGTTACGCCAATGGACTTTTTGCCAACAGAGAGGCCAGTGGATTCTTTGAAGATTGACAGGTCATTTGTGCGCCAGATGGATGAGAGTGAGAAGAATAAACGGGTTGTTCAGTCTATTATTATGCTTGCAAAGCAATTGGGGTTGAGTGTAATTGCAGAAGGAATTGAAACCAAGCTTCAAGAAGTTGAGTTGCTTCGCCTTGGCAGTAGTTATGGGCAGGGATTTTACTACTCTAAGCCAATACCATCTGTTGATGTGCCTGCTTTTTTGGAGCAGATGTAATACTTTTTCTTTTTAAGAGGAAATAGGGAAGTTTTTATAATTTACTTTGCAACGCAATTAAATCAGGGTTTCTTCTTAAGAGGAGACTGTGAAGGAAAAACAGGGATAAATAATCAAAAAGATGTTGACGTTAGGTGTAATCCAGTATATAAAATCTCCTCTACGAACTTTCAGCAGCAAGTTTCTAGAATTTAGGCTCCTTTTTGTAAATGTTGCTAGTCCTGAAAAGCTGGGTAACGCCAGTTTGGGACGAAAGTGTATTCCTCGGTAGCTCAGCTGGTAGAGCAGGTGGCTGTTAACCACCTTGTCGGGGGTTCGAGTCCCTCCCGAGGAGCCAGTTTTTTCCGCTTTTTTTTAGCGTTTATATATAGAAAGCCGAAAGGAGAAATCCTTTCGGCTTTCATTTTTTCCAGCCTTTTTTTATTCTTTTTTATTTCCGTAGTTTCTTTCTTAAAATGTTACATTTTTAATGTGATAATAGTTCTGTGCAGATAGGTGCTTAATGCTGCCGCTGCCAGCGCTAAGAAAGAGGCTCCTTGGTAACTGCTGGCAAAGGAACCGGAATTTTCAGCAAGAATTCCAGCCAGCGCTGGTCCGCTAATCTGACCTATACCAAAGAGCAGGGTAATTGAACCAAAAGCTTTGGCTGCCCTTGCTGGACCCATACAATCTCCAACCGTTGCTGCCATAATTGAAGGCACACTCCAAGCGCAAATACCAAAAAGAAAGATAGATATATAGATACCTGGTAAACCTGGGGTCCATGCCAGGAGAAGATGGGCGGCAGATTGTAGTAGGAAGACCAGGGCAAGAGTCTTGGCGCGCCCAATCGAATCAGAAAGAGTTCCAAATAAAGGGCCTGAGCCAATACCTATCAGCCCAAACCAGAACCAGAATTTTCCAGCAATAGATTCTGTAAATCCAAACTCGCTAATAAGAGTTGTGATCACAAAAGTTACATAAATCACATAAGTGAAACCAAAGAGGAAGTAAATCGCACCAAGATGGAGCAGTGTCACTTTTTCTTTTTGGCCAGAAAGCTTTATATTGGTTTTTGCAACTTCAACCTCTTGGTCAAGATTGTGGCCTAAGGGGGTCAGGCCCATGTCTTCCGGGTGGTTTCTAATCAGAAGCCATCCAAAAGCTGCAATGAGCAGACACATACATCCAAGTAATACCCAGCTTAGCCTCCAGCCTGATTCACCAAAAGTGTTATTAATATATGGTACGATTATACCTGTAAGCATGATGCCAATACCGCTGCCAGACACTACAAAACCTGCTGCACGACCTCGCATTGAACGAAGAAACCAGTGGGAAATAAGGCTCATGACCGGAACATTAGCTGCACCACTGCCCATGCCTGCAATGAAAAAAGCGATAAGTGCTGCTGGGAAGCTTTTGCTAAAACCTATGAGAATTAGGGAGCAGCCTACAATAAATGTTGCAGTTGAAATGACTTTGCGATATCCAAAGCGATCAATCAGGCGGCTGCTAATGAAGACTGCGAAGAGATAGCCAATAAAGTTACCTGTGCTGATAAAACCCATCTGGTCGTATCCCAACTGAAGCTCACTTCCCATGGATGGGAGCAACATGCCAAGAGCGAATCGACCAAATCCAAGAACGGCAACTATTATCAGCATGCCACAGGCAACAATCAGCCAACCGTATGTTGCGGATTTGGCAGGGTTTAAAGTGGGTTTCATTTACAATTGCCAGTTGAGGGTTGAGAATGCAATTGGATGGAGCAAAGATAAGGTGGAAAAAGCAGCTTAAGCAAATATCACCTAAGCAGGTTTTTTATGGAAATTAAAACATATGGAGCCATGTCATAGTCATAGAGGATGGATTCATGTGGAAAACCCACCAGGGGTTCGATTTCTTCTGTAAGCATTATTTCTCGTTGAGCAAGATGTTGAGTTCGTCCCTGATTGATGATTATCAACGCACCGCCAGGTTTGATGCTGTTCCAGGCAGTAAGTAGCTGCTTGTGGGGATTGAAAGTATGTGAAGGGAGTCCCCAGTTAATATGGTCCTGAGGAAAAACGAAAGGGTGGACAATAGTGATAACATTATATTGATTTGTCTGCTGCTTGAATCGAACAGGTTGGTAATGGACATTTTTTAGATCGTCGATGTGTCCTAAAGCATGATCGAAACAGGAATAGTGATCAGTGTTGATACGATAAGGGTCCTTTTCAAAACCAGTAAGTTGGAGTTGTCTACCAGCAGGACTTCTCCACCATTTGATAACGGCATGCAGTCCTTGAACATATTCCCAGTTGGATGAGCCGATATCTGCTACACTGATAATTTCAGGTAATCGGGGAGTCGCTAGTGTTAGAGCCTTATCCAGCATCTCAATATAAAAGAGATTGAAAAGTAGGTTCTTTCGGGATGTTTTTTCCCAAAAATGATCCAGGTGAAATTGTTTTTTGAGAAACAGGGCCTGATCCAGAGTTTTTTTCTGTTCACTTTTTTCAAGGTGGCGAAACAGATCATTTTTTGATTCCTTGTTTTCCAGACGTTTACCACGCTGTGTTTTTGCAAGACGACGGAGTCTGAATTTTACGGTGTTACCCACGGAATCTTGGAGTCGGGAAATCCAAGGCTTTTTTTTGTTTTTAATTGAAGAATGATCTGAATTGTCCATGATATAATAGGTGTTTTGTGACCTGAAAAAATGCTGGTATAGTAAAGTAGTAATTTATAACCTGAATTGGGGCCAAGATGCAATGCTCAAGCCAGTATTTGTCAGCAAGTTGTTTCCTGATATCTACTAAAGATGAGTGAGACCAACAAAACTTCCGTTGTTATCTTCAGCAAGCTTGCGCATGAGTGCAGAAAATTTAGCAACATTTAAACCCGCTGAGGCCTGTTTGAAGAGTACTGGAAAGCCTACAGCGTGTATCCGGACACGTTTTTGCCCATCTATTATATTTTTGTTTATTTGGTGAACGCTGTCAACAGCATCTTGAATCGATCCTTTTGAAAAATCATCACCAAAGATATATATGGAAATTCGTTTGTCAGTGGCATAAAATCTTTTGATAGCTCTGGTTACTCCCTCTACGGGACTAGAGTTGGAAAAAGGTGTCCATGAAGCAAGACGGGAGAGTATGGAACGGCGTCGGGCAGGTGTGTCAGGAATCCAGCGTCCGGCATACTGGGAAAACATATAGTCGCCCATGTCGTTGAGGACTTGAATTCCCTTTACTTTTGGGTATATTTTAAGAATCTCTGCCATTTTTTTTCGTACTAGTGGCCAGGCCCATCTCTGCATTGATCCTGAGGTGTCGATGACAAAAATAATGTACTCTGAGTCAACTGGGATTCCTCCAATAACACTATCAAAAGAGGTTGGTTGAGACCTTTCCCGAAGCCTTTTCATTTCGTTTGTCAGTTCCTGTTTGGCTGTCAATAATTGTTTTCTGATTACTGTTACGGCATCCATTTCCATGCGAGTATTCTTATATTGTCCTTCAATTTCAGCAAGGTCTCCTTGCAGACGGGCTATTTTTTCTTGATGACGGGAAAGTTGATTTTGTTTTTTTTGTAATTTCCGATTTGTTTTTTTTGTTTCCCCCTGGATTTCAAAAATTTCCTGTTCGAGTTTTTGGACCATAGCGTTAAGATCAGTGGAAACTTTTTCCAAAACAATGGGTTCGGAGATTTTTGAAATAACAAGTAAAAGAATAATCGCACCAAATCCACAAGATATAATATCTAAAAAGGATAGGTTGAAAATGTCTACGGGGCGTTTTTTTTTAATCATGGCCAATCTCTGCTGGGAGTGAAGAAAGAGCCCTTAGTGTCGAGGGCAAGTTTCCAGTACAGTGATGCTGCCATTGGATCACCTTCCATGGGGAAAAGGATGATGTTGACAGGTATGCCTGATGGTAAATAGCCGATTGCCTGCTGAAATAATTTGATCCGTTGTTCCCCGGAAACTCTGTTCTTCCAGGGTTTGCTACTGCCTTGAGTCGGGAGACCATCGGTAAGCAACAGGATGTTGTCTGGTTGTTGAGTAAAAAGTGAAATTGTTTTAAAGGCTTTAACAAGGCTGGTGCCATTCTGGGGAACTGTCTGTTTCAGTGAGGTGATTATCTTTTGAACTTTTTCAGTTTCACTTGCCTGGACCCATTGACCAGCGGTATTGGTCAGGGCTGGCGAGCTGATGGTGTTGAATGTATAAACTTGGAAACTTGATTGTATGGGGAGGTTGGCTATCAGCCAATGTGCTGTTTTAACAGCATGTTGCCACTTTTTTGAAGCGATTTTCTGCGTGTTGGAAAGATTACGGTATCGTATGATATTTACAATCGATTCTGCCAGCATGGAGGCAGAGGTGTCTACCAGGATCATGACTCGTTTTCCGCCCATTTTCAGCCCAGTGAGGTATTGGCGATTGTCTTGGCCAACAAAGCTGATAATATTTTTTCCCTGATCTTGTTCAGCCTGGATTTCAGCTCCTAATCGTTGATGTTCTTTATCAAGATTTTTTAAGTCTGCTTGCAGTTTGTTGATATGTTGGGTGTCGGCAAGTGAGAGGTTTTTCAGTCTTGAAACTTCATTTTTAAGTTTTTTTATCTCAGCAAGAACCTTGTTGGATTTTCCCTGGGTACTGATTATCTGTTTATCGGTTTGCAGGAGGCTGTTGGTAAGCTTGGCATGATAGTTTTTTTTTGCTACCATCTCTAGTTCAAGTCTGTTTACTTCTCCGCGTAGGTCATCATGGGTGTCATTTATGGTGCTGACAGTGTTAGAGTTTATGATCAGAACAAGAAGTACCACAGCTCCAAAGCCGCAAAACATAATGTCGAGAAAAGCAAGGTTGAAGGGAGAGAAGCTGCGACGTTTTGAAAAAGACATTTGTTTGTGTGTCAATTACTGGGAAGAGATTGATAGCGTGGCAAAAAGCCATGCCTGTTGTGACAGTTCATTTTTTTAGTTGCTCCACATGCCATACCTGTTCTCGCGCCTAAATAGTTAAAAATCATCGAAGTCAACATTCGCATGAATGTAGAAAAATTTGGCTTACTATCACCATGATTATTGTACGAACATTAAAGTTGGTTGATCTTATCAATATTTTTTATCAAGGGAGCGGGTGGATTCGTAACCTGGTAATAAGGTTAGTGTCACAATAACGTTCTGAATCCAGTACCAGGCGTTCCTGAATTAGTTGCAGCTGATGAATAAAAAACATCAGGATAATGCTGATAACAAGGGCAATAAAAGTTGAATTGAAAGCAACGCCTAAAGAGAGCGTTACACCAGTGATATCTCCCTCTACAGCTCTGTTTGCCTGGGAGAGAGCCGCTCCAATTCCTCTTACAGTACCAATAAACCCGATGGAAGGAATGGCCCAGGCTATATAACGAATGGTGGAAAGTTCTGACTCCATTCGAGCTCCTTCTGATTCGCAAACAGAGCTCATGGCTGTAGCACAATCCTGAACGTTATGGGTTGCCCTGAAGCGTTCAAGGGCAGTTTTTAGAGCTCTGGGTAGAAGGTGTTTCATGTTTGATTCTCCTAGCTCGTTCAACCTTTGCAGCAGCTCTTTTACGTCTTCAGTGCCGATAGGGAGTCCATCTGGGAGTAGTAACAGGTCTTTGTCAAGTAGACGTTGCTGTTGTATGGCTAAAATTGATTTGAAACTTAAAATTGCAAGAGCCCAAAACATCATGATGATACAGGCCTCCTGCTCGTAATCACGCAGCACTACGAAAAAGTTACGTTGTTGTATGTGCTGTGGATTATTGTTTATTTGCTCCTGTTCGTGAGCGAGAAAGGTTTCAGCGTGAGGTCTGATAATAGTGATAAAGGTGGCATGAACAATAATAAAAGAGATAAGCAGTGCAAATATCTGAAAGATCAGTTCGGTCGGTAGTCTTTTTTGAGTCATATAATATCTCTTGGAAGTATAAAATGGGTCTCAATTTTGGCCTGTCGTTTCAGCTTTTTCAGTATGCTATTTAATTAATAATCGGTTTAAATGTCGGCCGGAAAAGTGAGAACACTGTCTGCTTTAATTTTTTCTGAAGGGGAAAAGGGTAATGGCCAAGTGGTTTTGCCGGGAACCTGGGAAGTTTTTTTCTTTTGGCTAGTGTCTTTATTCACTTTTTTGGGTGATTGCTGTTTTTGGGAGTTCTGGTTGGTTTTCTGCTCGGCAAGTGCATTTTCAGTGAAAGGAAAAACACACAAAATGTTCAGGAGTATATACCAGCCGCAGAACCACAATAGATAAGATGATGATCTGAGTATGGGGGATTTAGTCATTTTTCAGTAGAATAGTTTTGGTATCATATATATTTCAGAGGAAAGAGACTCTCAGTAAAATGCCTAAATTAAACTATTATTTCAAATTGCTTTGTGCATTTTTTGCACACTATTTTGTAGGTACTTGTTTTGTCAGGATCATATTCAATATGGCAATCCTGAGACGCTTTTGTGGTAACAACACCTTTCTTGTTTACCGTATATGCTAATGTGGATCCACATTCACATCTTATTTCTTTTTCCATGGTCATTATTCATGCCGGTTGAAGTTCCAGGGCTATTAAAAAAAAATTATAATGATCACTCTGCTTGCAGCTACAAAATGTTTTTTTTTGTATGTAAGTGTCAAGTATAAAGCAGAATAGAGAATTGTCATAGAAGAAGTTTTCTGGATCAGATTCCAGATACTATGTTTTTTTGATAGTACCTGGAATCTGATTCGTGTTTTTTGATTTGCTTTAAATTATCATGATTGCTCTTACCTGTCTTTGTGAGTATATAATGACTCTTTATTAGCAGTTTCTGTTAAATAAATCATAAGTTGAAAATCAGTTAACTTTGAACTTTACTAAATTCATTAAATGAAACGACAGGCATTTAAGTTGGGTGCTACTGTTTTGGCCATATTTGTTGTGGTCGTCTTGGCATATGTTTCCCTTTTGGGGGAAAATAACAAGGCTTCAAAAATAGTATTCATGTACCTCGATAATATTTCTAAGAGAAATTATGAATCAAATATTCAATTTTGTACACGTGAGTATATTAAATCTTTTAATGCAGTCGATGATCCTGTAACGCATCAGTTTTCTTTGGAGACTGCTTTGTTGAACCATTTTGGTCTGATTGATAATTTTAAATATTTAGTGGATGTGCAGAGGAGTAATTTCTGGATGCCTCTATCAGGGACAGACAAGGTCTCAATCTCGGTAAGAATCAGACCGCAGGAAAACGAAGGTTTTTTTAAGCGATTGTTTTTAGATCATCAGAGGGATTATATTTATGATTTGTTTGAGTTGAAAAGAGAAGGCGGGCAATGGAAAATTGATCAAATCAATGTTGAGGCAAGTGTTCTGGCAGAGAATTATCAAAGCACTAAAAAGACAATGAGTGATTCTAAGTATATTGCTCAAAATGAAGATGGAATAATTATCAAAGAAAATTATTTAGATTTAGAGAAACTGACCTCGATGGATAGAAGGATAATAACTTTTAATCTGAACAAAGTACTAAACCTTCTAAGTATTAAAGAACAGACAATGAATTGAATAAGATCCAAGAATAGATTGAATAAATGTAATATTTATTTCGTTGTCTGGGCAGTGATTGAATTTTTGGCAAGTTATGCTGGTAAATGAGAATATTTTAATATGATTGTTTTTGATTTGAGTTGTACCTGTGGTACTCAATTTGAAGGTTGGTTTCAAAGTCGTGATGACTATGAAGAGCAGTTTGCTAAAGGGATTTTGCAATGTCCAGAATGTGGAGGTAAGCAGGTATATAAAATACTTTCACCTGTCACTGGTCGTAAGACATCAAGTCTGCCTGCTATTTCAAGTGCTCATAATGACTCGGCTGTTGCAGGAGAAGCAGATGCTGCTATGAAAGTGCTTGGAAAACTGCAAGATTATGTTGAAAAGAATTTTGAGGATGTGGGGCCAAAGTTGGCAGAGGAATCGTTAAAAATGCATTATGGCGTTACCGAGCAACGAAATATCCGTGGAACTACATCTGAAGAACAGGAAAAAGTTTTAAAAAAGGAAGGCATTGAGTTGTTGAAGATTCCCATGCCCGAGAAGAAGGAAAAGAAGAAGCTTGATTAGAGTTTGGAATTCCGGACCTGTTGGTCTGGCAAATAGTATCAACTGTTAAATATTTGCTCTTTGCATGTATCTTTTCATGGTGTGAATAAAAACAAAGTTCAGTCTGTCACTTTATTCATTACATGTTCAGGTTTTCAATTGGCATATCTCGCTGTGCGAAAACTAATATAATCTCGTCCCTGTCGACTATAGTTGCGATAACTCAAACGTAGTTCTGTTATGGTGGCGTCCCTCCAGCTTGATCCCCTGACAACATGATGTGCTCCACTCTTTGGTCCAACAGGGTCTGTATCTGTTTTGCCGGCAAAGTTGGTGTAAGGCGTATAGAAATCATGACACCACTCTGATGTATTACCGCCAAAATCATAAAATCCTGCTTGGTTTTTCGGGAAACTGGCTACAGGTGCAGTTACTGGAAAAGAATCTGTGTATCCTTTTAAGGTAATAGATAAAAGTACAGAAGCTGTTTGATCACTAAAATTACCGATTATGACTTGAGGAGGGAATGATCCTGGCCAGGGATATTTTGCTGGTTTTTCCCTGTTAGCCATTCGTGAGGCAAGGGCCCACTCAGCTTCCGTTGGTAAGCGATAACCATTTGTCAGGGGGCTATTAGTTGTTATTTTACCATTAATTTCTAAGTAGAAAGGCTCTAGTCCTTCTTGGGTAGAAAGCCAGTTTAGGTAGCGGATAGCATCCTCCCAACTGATATTGACAACAGGTTGGTTGTCGCTGTTGAGGGTATGTGTTTGAAAGTTACCTGAGGAGTGGCTTGGTCGAAACTGCCTGAATTCTTTATTTGTCACATTTTTTTCTGCAAGATAAAAGGTGCGGGTTATTTGAACTTGACGGATGTATTCATTTGCCCGGTGTCCATGTTCTTTCCGTGAAGATCCCATTTTAAATGTGGCAGGTTCTAGAAGAATCATGCCTTTTGGGGGTTTATATCTGTGATTATTGTTTGCTAAACTTTGTTTTGATATGCCATTTTCAGGGATGAGGCTTATGTTTAGTTGATTGGTAAAACCTTTAGATGTTGAGACTTCTTTTTTGATTGTGAGGTAGCCGGGTGCGCTGAGCTCCACTAAGTGTTTACCCTCTGTAAGGCGGAAGCGGCCAGCAGATATTTTTTGATCTGTTCCGTCGATGGAAAGTTTAGCCCCAGAAGGGCTGCTGGTTATAAAGACAACTGAATATTCACTGGTCATGGCTAAAGAGAGTGTTTTGTCTTCACCTGGACTTAACTGGAGTTCTGTTTCTCTATTTTTGTGACCGGCCAAGCTTAGTGTTACATTATGTTTTAGCATCGAGGCTATATTCAGGATTTTTGGGGTCACTCCCTTGTATTGGTTATTTATCATAATTGTGGCCCCTTGAGGAGTGGAATTGATAGACAGGGTGGCTGGAATAGGAGTAAGTTTGACGGGTTCAAGGCTTTGATTCCTTCCGGCCTGCACAGCAAATGAGATTTCTTTATTCAGGTAGTCTTTTTTACTAAAGATGAGTGTGTGCTGTCCCTCTAATAGGCTCAGGCTTAATGGCGTTATTCCCAGTTTTTTGTTGTCTTGCAAGATGCTGGCTGCGCTTGGCTTTGATGAGAGGGTAATCTCTGCCCAGGCTGGTTCCATGATGAATGAAAAGTTTTGTTTTATTCCTGATCCTTTTACTTCAATGTTGGTTTCAAAAACTTTATAACGATGGTGTAAAAGCTTGAGGCGCCGAAGGCCTGCCATTATCTGTTGGTTAGGCAATGGGGTGGTTCCAAGAGCTGTGTCGTCAATAAAAAGCTGTACATTCTCTGGTGGTTCTATATTGAATTGAATTACACCAGGTAGCTTTTTCAGAGAATAAACAAAGTTGTTCCCCTGGTTTTTTGCTACCAGTAGTTCTTCCTGCAGACTATGATAACCTTTTTTGTGGGCGTTCAATGTATAGTTTCCCGGTAGTGCAAGTGAGCGGTTATTAAATGTCACTATTGGTGGCAACCATGGTAGGGAAATTTTATCAGGCTCAGGTTCAATGGTAATGTTTATCGGTAAAGCGGTTAATAAAAAAGTGGTGAAACAGAGAAGGCAGATAAATAAAGACGCCAGAAAAATACAGAATGCTTTTTTTTGCCTGGACGGCATTGATTGTGAGGATTGATTTACTCTCGGAAGTATTTTTGGTTCTTTGTTTTTCAGGTTTGTTTGTAATGAAGTATCACTGGGTGGTTTTAGCATCAGCTCATCCTTAGAACTTTGTATGTTCAGGATAACTTTGTCTCCACTCATGTTGTAATGAATTTTTGAAGACGAAATTTGTGTAAAATCACCTGATTTTATCCAGGTAGATTCTTGGATGCTCTCATTATTGTGAAAAACAATAGTAGGTTCCACTGGTTGTATGAACAGGTGTCCCTGAGTGGAACCCAGGTAAGCGGCAATTTCTAAGCATTGTGGTAGGTTAATGTGTGCGTTATTTGTGGAACCGATGATAAATGGCAAGTCATGTTCCTGGAAATATGAAGGTGGTCCAGAATTTTTGATTTCAAAGAAACGTTTCAAATTGGTTCCTCGCAATTGATGGTCACCGATTTAGATGTTTCCTGGGCGGTGATTTCAAACTGTTTTCTAACGTCTCTGTAACCCGATCTGGTGCCTACAATGGTGTATGTTCCTGGGAGCAGTTGGATAGTTTTTTGTTTAAAACGGCCTAAGCGGCCAATGTGATAAATAGCCACTTCAGTTTGATTGTCTGAATTAATGATTATCTCTGATTTTTGTTTGGCATTTACTAGTAAGTCTTCAAGTTGTTGAGTTATTTGTCGTAGCTGAGGGCCAGGGTTACTTATTGAACGAGCCCAATTTAATGTTTGTTCTGCCTGAAGAAGGGAAGCATTGTTTTGCAGCCTTTGTGGTTGGGTGAGGATGCTGACTATGGCATTATTCAAGGTTAATAATTGTTTACCTCTTTGATGGCATTCAACGGCAAATCCGGCCAGGGGAGCGATGGTAAGTGCTTGCTCACAGCTTTTGATTAATTCAGTCCAGTTCTCGCGCTCGGAATATTTTTCAATCTGTTGTCTTAAAATTTCGATTTTCTGTGAAACTATGAGGCCCTTTAGTCTTTCGCGGCCGTCCAGAACGCTTTGATCCTCAGGACGCAAAGAACCCGCTTGGTTAAGCTTTGTTTGAGCAAGAGAGAGGTTTTTCTCTTGGAGAGCTTGTAAAAAAAGGCTCATTGCTTCTTTGAACTGAATATCTGCAAGCTGCAGTTTGCTATGGGAAAGGAAGGTTGCGGCTGGAAGGTAAAGCGGGTCAAGGGTGAATGCGTCCTGATAATATTTAACTGCCTTGGCTAGGTCATTATCATCAGACATTTTTTTTCCTAGAGTTAGAAGCTCAAGGACTCTGGATCTATTGTTGACTCTGGTCATCAAGTCAGCAGCTTTTGTGCTTTCCGGATAGGCACTAAGGGCTTTTTGTAGTTCATTAGTTGCTTTTGTTACCATATTGGCTTTCAATGCCTGGGCGCCATTGTGAAGAGCCTGCTGAAAGATAATATCTTTTTGTGATTCAAGTTGTTTAAGTGTTTTTAATGCATTTAGGTAGCCGGTATTTGCCTCGGGATATTTTTTTTCATTGAACAGCTGGTCCCCTTGATGAGCTTGTATTAGAGCATTTTTGTACAGCTTGTCTCCCCAGATGTCTGCCTCTTCTGCATCAAGTTTAGTTTTTACCAGCAGCCACTTTTTCAGTGTTTGTTGTGCTTCCAGTTTGGAAGCATCTGGCTGCGCAGGTAAGGGTGCTGTAGATGTCACGGGGAGGTTGGATGGCAAAGAAGATATGGCGGTGTTTTCTGTAGGAGTTGGATCAGGCGTGTAAAAAATAAGAAAACAAGCAATTCCAAGAAGGGTAATTAGGATGAAGGAAATTAAAAACCACATAGGCCTTGATGTAGGTTTTGTCCTATGGGTAATTGGGCCAGATTCGGGAGGACGCAAGTTGGGATGCTGGTGCTTGTTTGTAGGTTCCGGGGATTTTTCAGTCATTGTTCATGGTGTTAATGGTATGTTGTGGGATGAGTGCAGATCTTTGGAGGCTCATGTCTTTTGTTTTTATTGTACCACATCGTTTTTTGGGTCAATATCTGGTTCCACTGGTGCCTGAAAATCATTTACCAGGCCCGTTTCAGATGCATATATTTTTTTTAACAATTGACGCCATTTTGAATATTGTTGTTCAGCTGAGCCTGATAACCGGACTGTTTCGCCATCAACTTCGATAATAAGAGGCTTGGCTTCTGAGGCAAAGGAATCTCCAAGCTCTTCAATAGCTTCTTGGTTTATGGCAGATTCCTGTTTTTTTTGAGTACCGCTATAAATGGCAGCAGCTCCACCCATTATCATGACTTCTCGAAGTGTTGTTGTTTGAGCTCTAGTTGCAGAATCACTGCTCGCCCCAAGTGCTATTGCTCCGACTATTGCAGCGATTCCAAGTACCTGCTCGGTAAGAGCCTCTCTCTCAAGTTGACGCATTGCTTCTACTTCCTGGCTTCGGTACTTACGCCAGTTCTGATAAGGATCCCAAAGGTCACGATAATATGCATCGTAATAGTTGTTGATGGCATCAATTAACATGTCATCACGAGGTTGAATGTTTCTGACCCTTTGCAACATAGGATCTTGGTGCGCGGGTAAGCGGTCAATGAAGAAACGGCCGTTTTGCTCCTCACGGAGGTAGCTGGAAAAAACATTTGGGGCCATATCTGTGGCATATCTAAGTTCGGCAATATTTTTAATTTCATGAACTTCTTTTTCCTGCAAGTTGTTTCTGGCAAGAATAAGATCATTGGCAACTGTATTGAACAGGTCTTGAAAAGTATCTTCTTTTTCTGGTTCGGTTGATAGGTGCTCATAGGGTTTAGCAGTTTCAGCATAGTCTTTTTGAAACCAGATGATACCTCGTGCGTCTTTTGCTGTAATGTTAAGAACTGTGCTTTCACCATCAGATAATTCAATTTTACCGCTGATAATAATTTCACTACCTGGATCATCATCAGGAACGACTCTGACTGCGCCAAAATAGCCTGTTCTTTGAAGAGTATATTTTAGGTGAACTGGGATAAATCTGGATTCAGCTTTTCTGATTTGAGGCGATAGTCCTTGTTGTTCGTTGTGGTCTGAAGGGATTTCGCCTGGATCGAATACTGTTATTGAGATGTTAAGGAGTTCGTTTTCTGAGAATTCCCGGTCAGCAACAATGGGTTTTACTTTATCAGGGACCTGGTGAGCAGGTTTGACAGCACAGGCACTGAGTAGTGATAGTATGGAAGCAAGAATAATGAGATATTGTATTTTTTTCATGAAAAATTTGTGTGAGTATAAACAGTGGTATGGAAGTTGAGTATTGGTCCGGTAACCTGCTAAACACAAATCAGTATGATTTTTCACGGTATTTCCTGTATTCATCCCATAATTTTTCTTTTAGTTCCGGCTCGGTTTCTTTTTCAGCTGCCTCTCTTAATTGTCTGGCAATGATGTCATCATCCTTTGGGGCAAATCTTTTTTGACCAGCAGTTTGTGACTGGTTTGTATCTTGTTCTTCATCAGATGGGGCAGGTTGCTGGGTGCCGATGCGATTGGTGTTGCTCGTGGAAGATTGATTGTGTGTACTTTGTTCTCCTTCCTGCTTGGAGCTGCTTTCATGTCCAGTTCCGGGAGGTTCTTCCGTGGTTGATGCTGCACTTTCAGACATGTTACCAGTTGATTGGGTTGAACTGGGTTCTCTGCCAGCTGGGATTCTTAAGGCGGCTTTTTCTTGCTCTTTTAGTAGTAATTCGTCAAATTCACCAAGAGATTGTGAAAGTGCCAAATCCAGTTTGGATATCTGCTCTGCTGGGGTGGTGGCCTTTTGTTCATCATTGCCGGATAAGGCTTCAGTCCAGTTGGGGCAAGGAAGGCTGGGGGGAGCTTTATGGTCTTTTAGATAAAGTTTGTTGCATTCTGAGTGGATACGACCCTGGAGAAAATTGAGAAAAATGCTGTATTCCTTCCGTTCGTTATTATTTAAGGTATTTTGAGGCGTATCCTGAGTGAGGGTTTCGAGTATTTGTGACTTGATGCGATCCAGGGATATAATGCTCTGGGATAGCATTTGTATGTCTGGGTTAACTGTGGGGCTGGCCGCTGCAGCAAAGCAGGTGGAAAGAAAAACTGTGAATAAGATTATGGTACGGATTGTTGAAGTCTTTGTGAATGCCTTCTGTTTGTTAATGCTTGAAATCATTTTTATGGTCGGTTGTAATCTCTGGGGATATGTGTTGACAATGAATTATTCATCAGTGAATTATGTTATATGAAAAAATACTTGTTTATATTGACTGTAAATTATCAAGTTAGACTTTCTTCTAATGTAACAAATTGTTTTTGAATGTCCAAATCTCTTTTATTGTTATGACTTGTCAGTAAAGTCTGGTTGAAACATGTTGATTGTGCTTACAGTGTGCTGTGAACCTGATCGAGCTGTTTTTTCTGTTGACTTTTTCATGGCAGGTACTACATTGTGGGCTGTCCACTTGTTTGTTTTAATTTCTGATTACCTGAATTACAACAACTTGTAATGTGACTCATATTGGTCTTCCCTGTGTCTTCAGGCTTTGTACATGTTTGGAATCTCAAGAACTCGTCTCTATCTGAACTTAAGTATATTAATTGTAATCGTTTGTTTTAATTACCGTTAGCTAAGACATACATTTTTTGACCAGGTGTTCTTGTGCTTTTGCAACAGTGTCTCCTGGGTATAGAGGAGTTAATGGTAATAAATAATTGACTATAATACGTCTTAATGAAAAAAAATCTTCCTAATATTATTCTGTTAATTCTGCTTTCAAGCAGTTCTGTCCTTTTGTTTTATCTATTTAAAAGTTTTGGGCTGGGAATGTTCTTGAAGGCATTTGGAATTTTTATGATTCTGGCAGGGATATTTGTTTTTATTTTTTTTCTAAGTATTGATCCAGGCTATGGATGGTCTAAAAAAGTTAATTTTAATTCAAATTATCTCGCTATTTCAGCTGCTGTCATTATTTGTATTGCCGGTTCATTAATGTTTTTTCTTGGTAAAGAAATTCAAGTCAGCACCTTTCTGGAAGAAAGTGAAAAAACACGATGCCAACAGATGCGTGATGGTCTTGTGGGAAATGCCTTAGGTAAGGACTGGTTTTTTTTAAGTGATAAAAAGATTGAAAGCAGTGTGACTCTGTACCTGTTTCAAAAAAGAGGGGAAGCTGAGAAGTATAAGGTAATAGTGGTAGATTCTCCTGAAGGGAATGCTAATGAAGTTAGTAAAGTCAATGTGTCATCAGCATATTGCAAAAATATAGAAGTGTTCCAGGCAAAAGGAGATTTTTGTGCTGGTATATTTGAAGGTGATATCGTTACTCGCAGTCCTGAAGGGGTTGCCATCGGCTCAAAGGTCATTTTTAACGTCAAGCTTACGTTCAATGCAAGTGGATCATCAGTTGTGAGTGGTCAGAAAAACATTAAACTACAAGGCGAATACTGTTTGCGGTAAATCAAAGTTGATCAGGCCTGTGCGACCCGTCTGTTTGGTGAGCTTTTAATATTGGTAGGGTTTGTTTTTCTAGTTCGGAACTGTTCGATAAAATTGGCATATGCTTCAGGAGATTTGGCTAGGTTTTTGTATGTGTCGTAAATGTAAATTGGTTTCATGCCAGTGTGTCTCAGCCAGTCTGAATTGTCGCCAGTGCTACCTTTGGTCATCATTTCGATGGTTTCGTTGTCCATCTTGGATAAGATACCTAGCCTGTAAAGGTATCTTTCTGGCAGGTATTGAATAATGTTGGTGAATAGTTTGGCAAATATTAGTGGGACTGGGAATAAGAAACAGCTTTCTCGCCCCAGTGCTTGAGTAACCTTGATGAAAACCTGTCTCCAGGTCAAAGCTTCAGGGCCAGTGGCTTGGAGGATTTTGTTTCTGGATTTTTTGGGATCTTCCATTATCCGGACAATGCCTATGGCCAGTTCTCTACAATGGATTGGTTGAATAGGTGTATTGCCAACATAGGCAATGGCTGGTAGTCGTGCAATTTGAGCAAAAAGGAGGTGTCCTCTAGCTGGTTCGTAGATGATGTTGGGACGAACAATTGTAAAGCTAAGGTTTTTAATGGAAAAGAGGACTTCGTCAATGCGTTTTTTTGTTCGGGGGTAATCGTATTCATCACAGTCTGGCCAGTTCACCCCGGTCGTTGATATTTGGATGACATGTACATCCTGAGTATGGAGTTGATTTTTTTTATTGTCCTGGCAATATTGGCAAACAGCCTGGAAAAGTGCTAGTGGAGCATAAACATTGACGTTCTCAAGAGATTGACCTCCAAAGGTGTTGGCGATGCCTACGTTGTTGATAACGCCACATATCTGGTATTTTTTGAGACGTTTTAGCCATAGGGTTGGGTCGAGATCTTCGTTGAGATTGACTTTCATGAATTCAACGTTTTCAAATTGGAGTTGTTCTGTGGCACGGTCTAGATTGCGAACACCGCAAATGACGTTGTAACCAGCTCTGGAGAACTCCTCAACAAGGGCAGGTCCGACAAAACCTGTGGCCCCAACGATCAGAATTTTTTTCAATGGATTTTTGATCATTTTGTTGTTTTTTGTTGGTAACTACTTGAAATATTATTGTTTTATTAATGATGTGTTTTGGTTTAGAGCTCCGGTGTATTTTGTTTCAGTCGTGGTATTAATGACATAAAAGGTGTTTTTTGTAGGTATTTTTTATAGGAAGGTCCGAAACGGATAAGCATTTCTTTTTCTTCGATAAATTTTATATAAGAAATACCCAGGGCAAAACCAAAAAGCATGCATAATACTCCTGTCATCAGGGAGTCGAAAAAGATTCCAAGGGCCATGAAATAAATATTGGTTCCAAGTTCTATGGGGTTGCGGCAAAGGCTGTAAGGGCCGGATGTAACAAGTAGGCATGTTGGGGTTATTGGAGCTGGTGTACCTTTGCCTTTTATCCATAGTTCAAGTAGTGCCCATGTCATGAGTGGGATCGATATGAGCAGGGTGATTCCCATGATTATTAACTCAGCCTGACGCGGAATCTGTATGTTTATGAATTGCGTTAAGTAGCGAGAGCTGAGAAAAATTACCAGTGGAGAGATTACCAAAAAGATTAGGATGCCTGGACCCATTGAGATGATTTTCTGCAAGGGTGTGTATGTACGTCCTGTAAATTTAAGGAAAAAACGAATAATACTATCCATGAATCACTTTCTTGATTTTTTCACATTGAGTGCTTTAAGAGATCAGCAGGGTTGATTTAGTTATTTTTTTTTGTTTGTTGCTGGCTTCTGATAAATATATTATCAGGACCTACTACAATGTCATACTCTTAGTAGGATGTCATTAAAAATATAGGTATTGATGCGGTTGGTCAACAGGTCCGTTTGAGTTGAGTGCCTCTCATAGGTGTTCGGTTTGACTAGTTTTGCCCTTTGTCATGACTCTCATAATCAGTTCAGGCAGAGGTGATATGCAACGGTTCCTGATCCAATCAGAAACCCGGATGAAGAAATTCATCCTTAATTTTTTTTATAAGGAGATAGTTGAATGAGTAGTTCCAGGATGATCTGTGTGCTGTTCGTACTTTTACTGATTGTTACTTTTCGAGCAGGACCATCGTTTGCTGCAGATAGTGACAATGTACCCAAGTTTTCAGTGCCGCCACCACCATTTTCAGAAGACATCTTTCCATGTTCTGAATGTCATGAAGATATGGAGCCTGATCCAACTAGGCGTGAGTTGGAAGAGCATGTGGAAATAGTAGAAATGTTTGATCATGCTAGCGATCAGCGTTGGTGTCTTGATTGCCATAATCCTAATGATCGTGATAAATTGCGGTTGGCAAGCGGTGATCTTGTTCCCTTTGAGGAATCCTACATTCTCTGTGGTCAATGTCATGGAACCATTTTCAGAGATTGGAAAGCTGGAGTTCACGGAAAGCGTACTGGCGAGTGGAATGGCAAGAAATTATATCGTCTTTGCGTTCATTGCCATAATCCACACTCGCCTAAGTTTAAACCCTTGACGCCGTTACCTCCTCCCACCAAGCCGCAGGACTATCAGAATGTTAAGCTGGAAAACGACGAAATTCCAAAAAATCCGATCGGTAATATACAATAATGGTGGCCCATGAAGAATAATAGTAAGAAGTTAACTCGAAGATCATTCCTTAAAGGTGCTGCTGCAGGTTCAGCAACGCTTGCAATTCCGGTGGGCACTGCTGATGCCTCTGTCTGGGAGGCTTTTTTTCAGAAACATTTTAGTGAAATGACAAAAGAAGAAAAGGATAAAGTCATTGCACGTATGGAAAAGGAGTATAAGGAAAAGTACAAAAAGAATTTTGAAATCAAAACAACAGATGCTCAGCCTGGAGTGTTATTTGGATACGGTCTGGATTTGTCTCGCTGTATCGGTTGTCGTCGCTGTGTCTATGCCTGTTCCCGGGAAAATAATCAATCTCGTGAACCGCAGATTCACTGGATAACCGTGTTACGCTTTGAGCAGGGTGAAAAGTTTGTTTCTAATCTGGAAGAGGCTGATAAATATTATTACCCGGAAAAAGTGCCGGAAGATGGACATTTTTATATGCCTGTTGCATGTCAGCAATGTGAAAATCCTCCTTGTGTAAAAGTCTGTCCTACCAAGGCCACCTGGAAAGAGCCCGATGGTATTGTTGTTGTTGACTATAACTGGTGTATTGGTTGTCGATACTGTATGGCTGCTTGCCCCTATGGAGCTCGTCGCTTTAACTGGGCTGAACCGCAGATAGCTGAAGAAGAAGTGAATCCTGATACTCATTATCTTGGAAATAGGCCGCGCTATAAAGGTGTGGTCGAAAAATGTACTTTCTGTATCCAGAGAACCCGTAATAACCCTGGGCAATATCCAGCTTGTGTTGAAATATGCCCGGTGGGTGCAAGAAAGTTTGGTAATCTGCTTGATCCTGAGAGTGAGATTCGTTATTGCCTCGAAAATAAGCGAGTTTTCCGTCTTAAGGAAGACTTGAATACTAATCCGAAATTTTATTATTTCTTTGCTACCTGATTCGTGTACGGGAGAATTTTATTATGATAGCGTTGAAGAATTTTTTTATATTCTTAAAGCAGATGACGACAGGTAATAAATATTACTTTGCCTGGATCGGTTTTCTGTCTCTATTGGTCAGTATTGGTGCTTATTACTATGTTAAACAGTTGTCTGACGGTTTGATTGTAACTGCAATGCGGGATCAGGTATCCTGGGGATTTTATATCTCCAACTTTACCTTTTTGGTCGGTGTTGCTGCTGCTGCGGTATTGTTGGTCATTCCTGCTTATCTTTATGATTTTAAGCCAATTAAAGAAATTGTATTGTTTGGTGAGCTACTGGCAGTGTCAGCAATTATCATGTGTATAATGTTTGTGGTTATTGATATGGGACGTATTGATCGTCTCTGGCATGTTATGCCATTGATCGGTACCATGAATTTTCCAAGTTCTTTGCTGGCTTGGGATATTATAGTTCTCAATGGTTACTTATCAATTAACCTTTTCATCTCTTTTTATGTGCTTTACAAATTGGCTAACGGTGAGGCATACAGTCACCAGATCATTATGCCGCTTATTCTGTTGTCCATACCTTGGGCTGTTAGTATTCACACAACGACTGCATTTTTGTATAACGGCCTGTCGGCTCGTCCTTTCTGGAATGCATCTATTTTGGCACCACGTTTTCTTGCTTCTGCATTTTGTTCGGGGCCGGCAATTATTATTATTGTCTTCCAGATAATTAGAAAAGTGTCAAAGATTGAAATTGAGAATAAGGCCATTTTTAAAATTTCTGAACTTATGGCATATGCTATGGGCATCAATCTTTTTCTACTTGCAGCTGAATTCTTCAAAGAATTCTATTCTGGAAGTGTGCATCTTGCTCCAATGGAATATCTGTACTTTGGTCTGCATCACAATAATAATTTGGTGCCATGGATGTGGATGGCGATGTTTTTCAATGTTACGGCCTTTTTTCTGTTTCTCAGGCCTCAGACTCGGGAGAATCTGCTCACCTTGAACATTGGCTGCGTATTGATTATTACCGGTATTTATATAGAGAAAGGTATGGGACTTATTATTCCGGGATTTATCCCTGGAACATTAGGGGAAATCTATGAATATGCTCCTTCACTGGCTGAGAAAGCTGTTACCATAGGGGTCTGGGCGTTTGGTGCCTTGGTTTACACCTTGCTCTTGAAATGTGCTATTCCCGTATATACTGGTGATTTACGTTTTTATAACGCAAAAGTGTCTGAAGCTATAGATGATGCTAAAGCTGAGTCAGCATGACGTTGGTTTTGTATAATGTAGCAGAAAATTAAGTCGGAATATTTGACAGATGAGATGAGAGCCTGAGCAGGATTGTTCAGGCTCTTTTTGTTTTCAGGGTCCTTGTTAGTCGTTGTTCAAGATAGGTTTTTTGCTGATGCGTAGGCGACGGAAGCCACTGAGCCAGCATGAGAAGAGACATTTTAGCGTCCAGTTATTGGTTTGATACCAGTATCGGTTGCTTTGCTTATGTTTGTCACAGGTGAGCCATAAATTTGTATGAAGCATTATTGGATCTCTTTTATAGATTTCCCTATTGAATAGCTTGTTGTGAACAGGAAATTTTAATTTATCTAAATTGTAAAAAATAATAATATTGTTTTGATAACTCGCATTGTTGAAACAATTATGCATTCCTAACTTGATACTCATTCTTGTTAACATGGTAATTAGATAGTTTCCATACTAAAATTCTTTTTTTCCCCAGTAATAATGTTTATTTTAGGTAGTATGGATTGGGTTCGGAATTTTGGATTTTTTGTTATTAAAAAAAAACTATCATTTGTACATGTTGGGCTATATTTGTTCATGTGGGCGGAGTGTCGAGAGTTTTTTCCTGTTTTCGGAAATAATAGTACAGGGGTGTCTGGTTTTTTGGAAAATATGTTTTTGAGATAGCAAGCTTATGTTGGTGGAGGCAGTGTAGTTTTCTGGTTAGTCAGCTACTTGTTGATCAGATATAAAATAATCAAAACTGATTGAGGTCGTTGTGGCGAGCTTTTGGAATTATAATAATCAGTTTATCGATTTCATTTAATGGTAATAGCATGAGCTTAAAAGTGTCTTGTTTGGGAAAAGGAAAAAATACTTCACGGTTTATAGCTGTCGAAGTCCTGTGTCGATGGCAGGAGGAGTTCAAACCTATTGAGCCAATTTTGGAACATTTGGCAGGGTATTTGAGTTCTGTTGATCGTAGTCTGGTGAAGAATATGGTTAATGGTGTATTGTCTAATATGGAATATTTGGATAATGTGTTAGGCGATTTTTCTAAGCATCCTCCTCGCAAAATGAAGCCGTGGACTTTGATGTCATTGAGGTTGGGGGTGTATCAGTTGCTTTTGTTGGATAGGATTCCTGAATCTGCAGCAGTTAATGAAACCGTAAAAGCCTTCAAGGTCAAACGTCAGCCTAAGTGGTTGGTTAATTTTGTAAATGGCGTTCTCCGTGCTGTTTGTCGTGATAAGCATAATATACTTGGGCCGGAACATGCAGGGGCCAATGGTGAAGCGATTCTGAATCATCCGCAATGGTTGATTGATCGATGGGTGAAAGAATACGGTGTTCAGAAGGCAAATGCTATTTGCAGTGAAAATAATAAAAAACCGCCATTGGTACTTCGGGTAAATATCTCGCTTGTTTCAATTACTGTGCTGGAGCAGGGGATTAGTAGTCAAGGATGGGATGTGCAAAGAGGTAGGTATGTTGAAAATTCATTGCTGCTCGATTCTTATCAAGGTTCTATAAGTGCCTTGTGGGGATATGATGAGGGTTATTTTCATATTATGGATGAAGCTGCACAGTTAGCAGTAGCTTTACTTGGCCCTTTTGGAGAGGATGGGTTATATCTTGACGCTTGTGCTGGTCTCGGTGGCAAGGCCATGTGTCTTGCTCAAGAGTTGAGTGAGGGGTCTTCTTTGTTTGCTGTGGAGCCTGAGGGTAGACGTTTTGGGATGCTAGGAGAGAACCTGACTCGATTGAAAATGTCTGGAAAAGTGGAGGTGTATCAAGGGGTAATTGATGACTTTCTCTTGGAAAACGATGTTAAATATCAAGTAGTTCTCGTAGATGCACCTTGTTCTGGTACAGGTGTTATTCGTCGTCATCCTGATATTCGCTGGAGTAGAGATGCTGATGAATTTGTAGAGCGACAAGGGAAACAAGTTGCTCTTTTGGAAAGCGCTTCGTCTCTTTTGGCACCTGGTGGGATACTGGTGTATGCAACCTGTAGTATTGAGACTGAAGAAAATCAGCAGGTGGTACAACTTTTTTTGGAGAAAAATCCAAAGTTTAATGTATCTAGTGCTCTTGATTATCTGCCTGAAAAAGCAAAGTCATTGGTCAATGAGGCAGGATTTTTCAGTTCAACTTCAGCTGACGGAATTGATGGATTTTTTGCTGCGCGATTGCTTGGGCCGCAATAGAAAGTGATTATATGTGAAATATCTTTATGTTAGATGATTTGTTCTTGTATCTGGTTGATCCAGCTCAGATCAAGATGTTGTATTATCGATAATATTAAATATTAAGAGTGGTAAAATGGCTGAGATAAAATCTACAATGGATTTGGTGATGGAGCGTGCTGCTCGCTTTGGCAAGGCTACAAGTGAAGAACTTGAAGAAGGTGAGGCAGGTAAAAGGGGAATGCAGCTAGTTGCTGAGTATCTTGATGGTAAAGTTGAGGATCTGTCTCAGGTGTTATCTGGTGAGAAAGTTGGCTTGCAACCAAAGTTTCGCAAAGGAATGATTGACGGTTTGTTGCGAAATATCACCCTTCCTCGTGATGAGCAAGCCCAAGCGCGGAGCGAAAAATGTTTTCAGGCTATTTTGGAGTTATCTGGAGGGGCAACTGATGTGACTTCAACCTGCCAGGAATTGGTACAGATTCTCGGCCAGTATAATCAGCATCGTGATCAGGTTCGGCAACAGATGGAAGAACAGTTTCGTGCGCAGTACGAACAATTAATGGCGCAACAGACTGGTTCCCAGGGTGAGGGGATGAATATTGATCCTTCCTCTCAGCCAAAATTCAGAGAGGAGTTGGCCAAGGCTGAGATGGAGCTAAATGGTCAGTATACTCAGGCTTTGGATCAGAGAAGAGATATGATCAAGGAGCATTTTTCGTCATAAAGATTGTTATGTGAGTATATTTACTTGAAATGCTGTGGGGTAGTCATGAGGAATCGACAGGATATATATGGTATGAGGCTTGAAGGTTTCAGGCGTTTGTTGAGGCGCAGGAAATTGGATGCTTTTCTTGTGACTCATCCTGAAAATAGAAGGTATCTGAGTTCGTATTCAGCAGCGGATCATGGCATTCAGGAGAGCTCGGGGGTTTTGCTTATACCCTTGAAGGGAGAGCCGTTATTGCTTACTGATTCACGCTTTGAACTGCAAGCTAAGGAAGAAGCTTCCGGGTATCGTGTTGAATTGTATGCTAGAGGGCTTTTACCTTTGCTGGAAAAAATATTGCAGGGGATGGGAGCTAAAAAAATAGGGTTTGAAAGTCATTATACCCTTCATTCAACAGCCAACCGTATGGTTGAAAAACTTAGTGTAGCAGGTATGGAGTTATTGCCATTGCATGGGTTGGTTGAGAAAATGAGATTGATAAAGACTGAGTTTGAGATTGAGGCTCACCGTGCTTCAGTTTTGCTTAATGAAAAAGTATTTCAAAGGGTTCTGCCCAGGATAGTGCCAGGTGTTACCGAGGTAGAGGTATCTTTAATGATAGAGTCGACCATGCGTGAACTCGGTGCAGATAAGCCATGCTTTGAAACTATTGTTGCCTTTGGGGTAAACGGTGCTAAGCCTCACGCGGTTCCAGGTATGGAAAGTTTAGCTGAGGGTGATGTTGTTTTAGTGGACATGGGGCTGGCTCTCAATGGTTATTGTTCCGATATGAGCAGGACATTTGTTTCAGGGAAAGCTGAAGAGCTATTTTTGAAGCGTTTGCGGGTGGTTCGTAAGGCTCAGTTGGCGGGGCAAGAAGCTGTTTGTGCTGGGGCTTTGTGTTGCGATGTAGACAAGGCTGCCAGGAAGGTAATTGAGGAGGCAGGGTATGGAGATTATTTTGCTCATGCTTTGGGTCATGGCGTCGGTCTTAATGTCCATGAAGATCCTCGGCTAGGTTCCAGGAGCAGGAAAAAGTTACGGAGCGGAATGGTTATAACCGTTGAGCCGGGTATATATATTCCAGGTTGGGGCGGAATTCGTCTCGAGAATATGCTGGTTGTTCGCGATGATGGTTTTGAATTGCTAAATGAAGATACTACTTGGTTGGATGCGTGATTGTTGAGCAGATGTTCATTGGTTAGCTGTCATTGTTCCCTTTCTTATTGTTTTTTCGTGTTGCTTCTTATATGTCCTGTATATGGTTATTAATTTGTATGAGGTGTTAAGTGTTGTCGTTGCTTTATGTTAACATTCTTGCAAGTATGGTTAATAGCTATTGTTTACTGGTTTTTGTCCGAAGAAAGTGTTTGAAAAGTTGTTGGATGATAGTTGAAGGGCTTGTTGATACACAATAGCGTAGTGCATTTATAAATAGTAAAAGGTGGATTTATGCGCCAATATTTAGTTGATGAAATTTCATTTTTAGAACGTGATAATATAGAAAGTTATCTGAAGCGAACTCTCAAGCCAAGTTCCATCAGAGGTGTTTACTGGCTTGAGTTGCCACATGATATGTTGGCGGAAAAGCAGGTTGGGCATGATGAATGTGGGCCATTTTATATTTCAGTTGTTATGGAACAACAGAGTTTTCATGCTGAGTTTTTGGTGCGAAGCAGCGTTAATATGCATTGTTCTTGTATAGCTTGGGCAACGTCATCGCAACGGCAATTTATTCTTGATTTTATGGATACTCTCCTTGCTGAGGAGATGATTGGTTCCTGATGTTGAGATTTTGTTTCAGTGTATCCTGTTTTTGAATTATGGCTTAATGCATTTTGTGGCAAGCTACTAAATAGCAGGAGGATGGCTAGTTGTTGAAGTAGTAATTTCTGCAAGCAATGATTTCGAGATCCTTGCTATTGCTGTCTTGACAAGCTTTGGGGACAGTAAGTTAAAGGGGCTGAACTATAAAGGTTTGAAAAGTGATTTGGTTTTTCAGCGTACGCAAAATGTGATTGATCTTAGTTGTCACGGAATAGTTTGTTCTGCTCTGGAGGCAAAGGATTTATTGCTAAAAATGATTCTGGGTTTCCTGGTGACTCCTGGGATAGGGCCTGTAGGGGCTGATCAGCAGCGAATTGCTACACCGGCCAGTGCCTTGAAAAGTGGTTCTGATTATTTGGTAATAGGAAGGCCGATACGGGATGCTGAAGATCCTGAGGCAATGGTTGAGTCAATATTTACAGAGATCGAAACTGTTCTGTAAATTTTCTATCAGTATTAACAGTTGTTAACTGTTAATACTGATTTTTTTTCTTGTAAAATAAGTATGTTAAGTAAGAATGTGTTTGTGTTTATCCTTAAATGTAATCAGAGACTGTTTGCCTAGTTTGCGAGGCTGAAAAAAGATCTTTCTTGTTTCTTGTCTCGATTTGTCCATAAAGGGCAATTGCTTTTTATGCATTCTTTATTTGATAAATATTGATTGCACTGGAGTGAATGACTAGCTTTGAGCTGCAGCCCGAAATATGTATTTGAGAGCTCTGCTGTTTTCTTTAGGGTTAGCCATGTTTCCCGTTGACAGCAACGACTCCCTTTTATAGAAGCAATTGCAGTTAGTATTTTTGCAGAAAAACTTTGTGCCATCTGGCGTTTGGTAGGTGTAATTGGTGTTGCTTCCAAAATAATTGAGGCCGCAATTCCAGCGCCTATTGCAGCTCCACAATTCCCCCAAAAACCACATGCTCCACCAGGAATATCAACTGCTCTGTCGATGCCAGTTTTAATGTTGGATTCAGAGAGGTTGCCACCGCTGTTTTTGTAGACGGTTAGAATGACTGCCGGTATGAGTGCATGGTGTTCAGGGCCATGCATGGGCATGCCTGGATGCTTTCTAATGGTATCTAATAATTCAATTAAATCTTTGCTTTGATTCGAGCAGCAGGCATGGGTGATGATTTCAATGCCCTTTTTACAGTGACAGGTATCACAGATAAAGTGATTATTTTTGCATACACTATTGCTTTTCTCTGTTGTTTTGCAAAAATGGCAGGTGCGCATTGTGAATTGTTTGCTGTAGATAAGTTCTGCTCCGCAGTCCATGCAGCCATTTTTGTAATTATTTAAATCTGTTTTATGTTTGAGAGTCTGGGGTTGAAGAGGTAGTGGGGTTGGTGAAGTTGTGCAATTGCATGGGGTCTGTTCGATATTGGTTACAGTACCTTTGTCATTAATTTGAAAAACCTGTTCGCTAAGGCTTGCAGCCTCTTCAGTGCTAACGGTCTTGATGACCCCTGGTGTTAGTATGGTACCACTTTTGGTAATAATGGCTTGATGTGGCCCGCGGTAGAGAACTCTGGCAACAGTGTCAAATATTCCAGTTGGAATTGGTTTGCGTGCTTCATAGGTAAGTGAAAAAAACTCATTTTCTTCTATTGTTCGATAAGGGTAGCGTTTCAGGAAAAATGGAGAGGTGAACCCACAATCTTCTATCATGGATATCAGATCATTTTGACGCATAGCTCCACCTAGGCATTCTCCACGATATTTGGCACTGTTTTTAATAGAGATCTCTGGCATGATATCAGTCACAACATCAGAAATAATCATGCGGCCTCCAGGCTTCAGGACGCGAAATATTTCCAGGTATGTTTTACGTTTGTCAGGGCTGAGGTTGATAACACAATTTGAGATCACTACATTTGCAGCTTCATCAGGCAGTGGAATTTCTTCAAGATATCCTTTTTTAAATTCGACATTGTCAAACGTAAGTTTTTGAACAACACTTTCCTTCGAGGAATTAGCAAGATATAGCATGTCGTCAGTCATGTCTATGCCAAAGACTTTACCTTTAGAGCCAACCTTTTCAGCTGCCAGAAAGCATTCAACACCACTCCCGGAACCAAGGTCAATTATGGTTTCACCTGATTGGAGTTTGGCATCCTGGACAGGGCTGCCGCAACCATAAGAGCGGTTGCGTGAGTTTTCAGGTATAAATCCGGTAGATTGTCTTTCAGGGCCAAAAGGATTGACGATATCTTGGTTTGCTTGCTTAGCGGCAGAACCATAAAATTCTTTTACAGAACTATATCCATCATTTCCTGCAAGGGATACGACACAGTTACAATGGGTTAGTTTAACCTGTGCATCTTGATTAGAATCATCGTGGTCAAGACAGTCGCAACGGAAATCCCCCATTCGTAATCTGAAGAGGCCTTGGTCAGGGTATTTTTTTGCTTGATTACTGATTACATGAAGAGCTAAATGGTCATAAAGGGTGGCGTAGGGGTCGTTGCCGGTAAAAGTTTTACCAGATATATAACTATGGTCAGGATCATTAGCCCCTGTGAGAAAGCGTAGTGGGTTTTGGTTGGACTGTTCACTGTCTATCAGGCTGGTTTTGCGGATTTTGTTAAGTACTGGGCTTTCCAGCCAGAGAGTTTTCAAGCCGGTTGTTATATCCCCGCAATTGAGCTCAGGGATGCCTATTAAAGCAGGTGATGGATAAATACATTTGTCAGGGCCAACCGCTACAGAATCCCACGCCATATTGCTGAGATCGTGTTTTGTGCCGGGCATGGAGAAGACCTGGCTTTTCATGGTCTCAAAATTGTCAATTTGCAAGTCTAGTTCATCGCAAACAATTTTTGTTTCAATAATTTTAGTAAACAATTTTTTTGGTGGGACGAATTGTGAACTGGTTCCTTTACCATGAACAAAATGATACATGAGGTGTAGTCCTGATGCACCAAGCTGTTTTGCCTGTCTGGCGATGGCAGGAAGATCGTTAACATTGGTATTATTTACTGCAATTGAGAGGGTTACTGCCAGATTAGAATTTTTTGCTATTAAAAGATTTGATTTAAGAGTTTTGTAACTACCTCTACCTCGAAGATAATCGTGTTCTGGTTGAAGACCATCAAGACTGATTTGCAGGTGAAGTCGTTTGATATCCAGCTGTATAAGTTCTTGAATGTTTTCTTTAAGAAGTAGTCCGTTAGTAAGAATAACTACGTGTGATGCCTGATTTGCGTTTTGTACCAAGTTGAGGATATTGATAAAGTTTGGATAAACAAAAGGTTCTCCGCCTGTAAAATAAAAAAGATGACATCCAAGTTCGGTTGCCTGGGAGATTGTTTTTTCAAGGGAATCGTTGCCAATGGTGGCACCCTTTGATGGAGAAGCACTAAACAGGCAATGCCGACAGGATAAGTTGCATTTGTCAGTCAGGTGGAACCAGATTTCCTTAAGACTATTCAGCCTGAGATGTTTATGGCGTCCTTTATAAGCGGTTGGTTGAGTTGGAGTTAGGAGGTTCTGTAGGCGACTGAGATCGAGGCTGCTTTTATGGAGATTTTCATTTTGTGATAAGCAGATTTTTTCAGCTGCGGAGGCTGAGGAACTCTGTTTCATTAAGGACTGAAGTAATTTATCCGTTCGACTTGAAGGAACAAACCAGTCTGGTTTTTCTGGGTCAATGTATATGGGAATGCCGTCATGTTCAAGACGGTCTAAATGTGAAAACCAAGTCATGTTAGATCCTGTTTTTGGGGGATACTGTCAATCGGAAGAGAAAAGTAGCAGAAAAAAATCTGATTTTTAACTGTAATTACTGATATTAAGCTACCAGTTAGGCTGATGTGACCCTAATTTATAAAAAAGCTATTGCAGAATTAATTGTTTTCAGGGTTTTTTGGGGGTGGAGGTGGCTGCTTATTAATATCAGGTGCAGGAAGGGCTCGTTTTTTTTTGGATTCAAATACAGATAGAATAAAAAGAGTTGCAAATGGTTGGGTGAGAAGAAAGCCGATGAAAACTGAACTGCCAAGTGACATTAAACCGATAAAAATAGCAACAACCACAAAGTGTTCTGCTATTGGGTCCTGTATTGCTAATCGACTACTTTCTTGAATAGCCTCAATGATAGGCATGTCTTCTTCCGTCATGAGGGGCAACATGTACATGCAAAAAAAGGTGAGAGCAAGGCCAAGAATCAGTCCGGGCAGGATAAAGCTGATAATTCCGAAAAATAGGACTACACCAACTGCAACTGAAAATCCAAGTAAGGGGAAAAACAGGTTCATGTGGGTGAATAGATCAGCAACTTCTGGTTTCCTGTCATCTTTTAGGGAACGAAGAAGAGATTGCATGTAACCAGCTGAAACAACAGGCATCAAAATGAAGAAGGAAGCAAAAGAGACGATACAGTGTACCAGGGTGCATATCAGCAGGGCTGGCAGATGTTGGGTAAATGTTTTCCAGGATCTTTCAAGGTGATACTTAAAATCCATGTCCATGTCTGTCTCCATGCGTAAGTATAAGTTAGTTTGTAGATACTATAAGGAATATACCATTATCAGGCAAGAAGCTTTTTTAAGACTTTGATAATGGGATGAATTATCTGTTAGAACTGTGGAAAAGACGGGCTACAACATCTGCAACAGTCTGTATGCCGACAGCTTTAATTTCTTTTGTCATTTTTTTCTGAATTTGTACTGTGCAAGATTGTGGCATGATAAAGGTTGAAAAACCTAAACGTTGTGCTTCCTGCAGCCTGAGCTCGATCTGGCTTACAGCGCGAATTTCTCCGGCCAGGCCGACTTCGCCACAAACTACTGTTTTGGGATCGATTGTTTTTTCATAATAGCTGGAGAGCAGAGCAACTATAACGCCTAGGTCAAGAGCTGGTTCGTTGATTTTGATGCCCCCGGCAATGTTGAGAAATATATCTTGATCAAAAAGAGTGATACCGATTTTTTTTTCAAGAACCGCAGTGAGAAGGGCAAGTCTTTGAGGGTCTGCACCAATTGCAGTTCTGCGAGAAGTTCCAAGGTTGCTGGAGCTGACAAGGGCTTGTATCTCAACTAGAATTGGCCTGGTTCCTTCAATGCTGGGCATCACAACAGATCCTGGTACATTTTCCGGTCTTTCGGCAAGGAACAGTGCTGAAGGGTTTTCAACTTCCATTAGTCCGGTTTCCTTCATTTCGAAAACACCGATTTCGTTAGTCGATCCAAATCTATTTTTGACTGTTCGCAAGACCCGATAGGCCAAGCCTCGATCTCCTTCAAAGTAGAGTACCGTGTCTACCATGTGCTCAAGAACGCGTGGGCCGGCAATGGCACCGTCTTTAGTGACATGTCCAATCAGTATTACGGGAATATTAAGTCTTTTGGCAAATTCAAGTAGGCTGGCAGTCGATTCGCGAACCTGGGTTACACTGCCAGGTGCAGAGTTAACCTGGTCGCTAAACATTGTTTGAATGGAATCGATCGCAAGCAACGCTGGTTTGATTTTCTTTGCAAGCATGATAATTGACTCAACGCAATTTTCAGTGGCAATAAATATGTCGTTGTTGTCAATCTGCAGTCGGTCTGCGCGCATTTTTATCTGTTGTTCCGATTCCTCTCCAGTCATGTAAAGTACTTGGTTTTTCTTGTTAGCCAGAGAAGAGAGAAGCTGCAGAATTAAAGTGGATTTTCCTATGCCGGGGTCACCGCCTATAAGGACTAGAGATCCAGGAACAATCCCTCCGCCAAGGACTCTGTCAAGCTCTGCAATACCAGAAATCAGGCGAGACGGTACAGTGTTGTTTGAAGAGTTAAGTCGGTGATATGCAACAACGTTGTCTGGGTCACTACTTTTAAGGGTTGTAGCTTTTTCTTGAAGTGAATCCCATTGGCCACAGTCAGGGCAGTTTCCGAGCCATTTTCTAGATTTATAGCCACATTTTTTACAGAGGAAAATAGATTTTTGTTTTTGTGAATACTTCATATGTTTTGGGACACAAGGAAATGATGGCAAAAATTTAATAATGTAAGAGTAATGATTATGGTACAATGTCCATAAATCACAATAGAAACCATAAAAATTATTAGAGATGTTTATTTTTACAGGTATTTTCAAGTTATTGTTAGTTTTTTTGTAACAACTCGATAAATGGCAGTAATAGTCAGTGTTTTTTGATGGAAATTAGTTCAAGTTTTAACCTGTGCCAGGATGTTTAATGTTCAACACTAGTGCTTTATTGAGAGGGGAAAATGCGGATTCTTGTTGTTGAGGATGATGAAAAGGTTGCTGGTCTCATCTCCCAGGGATTTGAGCAGGCAGATTTTTTAGTTGATGTTGCCAATAATGGTAAAACAGGATTGGAATGCGCTCTTACCGGAGATTATGATGCCATTATCTTAGATATCATGTTGCCGGAAATGGATGGATTGACTGTGCTGAAAGTTGTCAGAGAAAAAGGTCTCAATACTCCTGTAATCATCTTGAGTGCGAATTTTTCTTTGGAAGATAGGTTGAAAGGGCTAAACACCGGCAGTGACGATTATCTGGTAAAGCCTTTCTCGTTTGCTGAACTTCTTGCCAGGGTTCAGGCTTTACTTAGAAGATCTAAACCAATACCTGATGTGGAGTTTTCCATAGCTGATCTAAACATGGATCTTCTTGAGCAGAGTGTTGTTCGTGATGGAGATGAAATAGAGCTTCTCCCTCGCGAATTTAAACTGCTCCAATACCTTTTTCATAATAGAGATAAAGTGATTTCGAAGTCAATGATCCTTGAACATATCTGGGGCTATAGTTTTGATCCGCAGACAAATGTAGTGGACGTGCTTGTGTGTAGGTTGCGAAACAAAGTCGACAAGGGATATGGTGTAAAACTGATTCATACAATTCGGGGCATCGGATATGTTCTTAAAGAAGAATAGGCTTCATTTGCATTCATTCTCTTTGCGTCTGACCGCATGGTATACATGCATGTTTGCTCTGGGGATAATTATTTATTCTTTTCTGGCACTTGTCTCCATGACTATGTCTATCCAGAAGCATGACAGGCATCATATTGTCGAACTTTTGGACAGCTATCAGGAAACTACCAATAGTGAACCTGAAAAAATTAAATATAGATTTGAGGCTTCTTCTGTTTGGACAGGTCAGCAAGATTTTCTGGTAATGCTTTTTTCTCGTGAAGGCAATCCACTTTTTGTTACTCTACCAAAGGGTTGGTCCCGTAAGGATATTAGTCATATCGAACAAACAGTCTTGGACTTGCCTGCTGAAACCTGGCAAATGGTCAAGAGGGAGAATTCCAGTGTAAGTTCTGGTGCTATTATTAAATTTCTATTTATGTCAGATCCGGACCAAGTTCAGTTTCGTTATAGAAAGCTCAATGAAAATTTTTTCCTCGTGGTTGGTAGAACCCAGAAAAAACAATTTGAAAAAATTGAGAGATTTTATAAGGCATCAAAGTTTATATTATTACCCTTAATTTTGATGAGTTTTTTCTTTGGTCATATCTTAACAAGAAAATCTTTAAAGCCTGTTAAAAGGCTCATTCGAACAATACAACAGGTAAGAAATGGAAGTGTTGAGACCAGAGTGAAGGTGTCATCAACTGGTGATGAATTTGAAGATCTTGCAAAGATTTTTAATAATATGCTTGATCAGGTTGAGATTGTTATTAGTGAAATGAGAGATGCTCTGGATAACCTGGCACACGATATCCGAACTCCACTGACCAGGATGCGGGGTACTGTCGAGGCTGTTTTGCAAAAGGGTGCCAGCCGTGAGGAACTTCATGAAGCTTTGCAGGATTGTGCTGAAGAATCCGAGCGGATAACATCTATTATCACAACGCTTTTAGATATCTCAGAACTTGAGTCTGGTGTTAAGAATCTCGATTTTGAGAAACAGGATTTATCGTTATTGGTTTCTGAGTTGGTTGATATGTACCAGATGGTTGCTGAAGATAAAAATATTGAGCTACAAGCGGAGTTGCAGTCGACTGTTCTCGTATCTGTTGATGTCGATTATTTACGCCAGGGCATTGCTAATATAATTGATAACGGCATTACTTATACAAAAGGAGATGGGGAGATTTTTGTTAGCATCCATGTTCAGGGTGAAGAGGCAGTTCTCTCGATAAAAGATACAGGTATAGGAATTGATTCAAACGTTTTGCCAAATGTTTTTAACAGGCTCTATCGCGGTCCACAGGATACCAGGCAGCAAGGTGTCGGGCTTGGGCTAAGTTTTTCCAGAGCTGTTGTTGCTGCCCATCAAGGAAATATTTCAGTAAGCAGTGTTCAGGGGCAAGGGACTGAATTTAAAATAGTGCTGCCGCTGCTTAAATAACGGATCTTCACCGGAAGCTATTGTCAGTTGAGTTTTATTTTACTTTTGGTTTTTCATGAGCCAGAGGTGCCACTGTTCAGTTTTTCCCTGGTAAAGCATTTTAAGTCTTTTGGCAGGTATGTTCTGGAGTAGTTCTGGTTTCATTGAAGGGATAAAGCCTGATATCATGTAGTATTTGGATGTCCAGAACCTATCATCTGAAAATAATTTTACCAGCAGGCCTTTGTATAAATTGGCTATGACCAAATCAAACTGTCTGATATCTGGCATGTTTTTGAGTAGGTTCAGGTTTTGAACGGTTATCACGTCGGTACTGGAGTTGAGCTCAATGTTTTTTTGGCAAACTTCACAGGCAAGCGGGTTGTTATCGATTGCGAGTACGTTTTTCGCGCCCATTTTGGCAGCAGCAATGGCTAATAATCCTGTTCCAGTGCCCAGGTCAAGTACTGATTTAATATCCGAGTTCTCGAATATAAGATTTTCAAGTGTTTCGAGGCAAAGGCGAGTAGTGGCATGAAAACCACTGCCAAATATGACGCTAGGGTCAAGCAGGATTTGTTTTTTATCGTTGTGAAATTTCTCTTTCTCCCAGATAGGTTTGATACAAAGTTTATTGGTTTCAAAAGATGTTATTTCTACTCCAGCCTCCCAGTCTTTATAATCTAGATCAGCTTTATAAACTATTTCAGCTCCGGTTGTTTTGCAGAGATTCTCAATTAATTTTTCTTTTGCCCGGTGAAAAAAATATAAAGAGGTGTCGTCCTCAATCCAGATTCCAATTAAGTCTGGATCACTTACAGGTGGGAGATTTTTTTTGCTTAGATAGTAAACAAAAATTCGAGAGTAATTGGTATGTGGTTTTTGTAGCATAACGTAACTCGCTTTATTTTATGGGATGTGTCTTTGCAAGTGTATACTATTCTATTGGGCTGAAATTCGAAATAGAGTTTGCGATGAAAGAAGGTAATTTTGCGATGAGGATCTATCAATCTTGTTGATGAGATCTTTTGGAGTCTACGCAGCTATTCCTAAGTTTTAGAATCAGCTGACAGGTGAAGACTATTGGCGTCGCCTGTGATTGTTGCAGTCGTTGGTCCTGGATAGTGCTTAAATGCTAATTATTGCTCAAGCCAGAGACTGTTAATGTCCATGTTTAATATTTCCTGGAGTTGTTTTACCTGCTCTATGGAAAGTTCGTCAAACTGTACTCCTTGTCTTTGCATGGAAAAGGTTCCGTTGGGAGCGTGATTTTGAGCAGAGATATCAGAAACTGCTCTACATCTTAAATTTTTAATATGGATTTTTTTATTATTACACAAGATGTTAAGGTCGAGGAATACATCTTTCACTTTAGCTTGATCTTTTGAGTAGGCAAATGCCAGTCCGCCTTCACTCAGGTCAACCAGTTGCCCGAAGAATTCGTCATTATAAACAAGCGTCTCGTATTGTGTTGAAATCCTATCGTATCTTCTCTTGTTTGATGCGGTTTCTTGATTTTTCATATTAGACCTCTTCGCTATTCATTGTGTCCCAGTCATAATTGACTTACTCCTATTGATATAACTTATATCTTTTATAGGGTCAATACTATAGTAGCACTTTCGTAAAGGGAAAGATATAGGTACATTTACCGTATTTTGAATAGGTAAATATACCTATATGGGTAATTTTTAATTTATTAAAAAAGAATTATAATTTAAAATAATACTATTACTTGTTAAAATTTAAGTAAAAAATTAACTTAATTCTATTGTCACGGTTAACAAACATGTATACAGCAATCCCCCATTTTTCTGCTACTCTTGTTACTTTTTATCGCTATTGATATAATTTTCTTGACAGTGTCAGGAGAGAAATCTAGTATATGTTAATAATAACTATTATTAAGGAGAGCATGATGAAGATTACTATTGATAAAAATGTTGTAGAGCTTGTGCCAGAAAATAACGAAGAGACCAATTCCTTAGAGTCACTATGGCGAATTCTTATTGATTGTGTTGATACATCAAAAAAGATGACTCCTATTGGAGAATATATTCCCACAAAAGAAAATCTAGCCAGGTTTGTGATTGAGGGTGTACCTGGTGGGAAAACTGTTTTGTCAGAACAAAAAGCCACTGAGCAAGCCACCTATATGTGTATTACTTGTAACAAGTATATCAATGTCGAAGCTGATTGCGAAATACCATTTTGCTGTAGTGTGGTAATGGAAATTGTTGATTAGTTAGTTCATAACTCTAAAGGTTGGGTAATCTTTTGGAGCTATGCTAACTCTGTCATTTTGGTAGTATTTGTGTTCTGGTTGTTGAAATTTCAAATGTGATGAAATTTTAAATTTTCTTGATTTTTTGTTATAGCCAACTAGGAAACTAACGACAGATTTTACTAATATTATTTTTTTATAATAATGAGGATGAACAATCATGGATAAATGGGAATGTCCTTGCGGCTATGTGTATGATCCAGCAGAAGGAGATTATGAAAATGGTGTTGATCCTGATACCTCGTTTGAGGATATTCCTAATGATTGGGTTTGTCCTAAGTGTGGTGCAGAAAAGGAACACTTCTATAAAGAATAACAGCAACTGAGTGGAAATTGTAGGTTATATGCTACTCATGATTACCATAGAATATAATTTGTTTTGGTTCTATGAATGCGTAAAAAATAAGTTATAAAAAGTGTGATTACATGATAAATGTATCACACTTTTTTTGTATAAATTGCTTGAAAATCAATGTGTTGAATAAATATGACTGGTGATTTTGACGCCCTTAACCGCATATATGCATTACAGTTTAGGTAGAAAGTTTTGCATTATTTCTAATAATTGTTCTTCAGCAACACCTCCGAGTAGTGCTCCTCTTACAATATGCTGGGGGTCCATGACAAAAGTAAGAGGAACTGAAACAACATTATATTCACCGGCTATTGTCCTTTTGGGATCTACAAGTACCGGGAACGTAATTCCAGTTCCTGCAACAAAATCGCTCAAATTTTCCGAATTTTCATCTGTGTTGATATAGAGAATTTTTAATCCCTGTCCACTGTATTTATTATGGAGAACATTGAAAACAGAGGTGTCAATACGGCAGAAATTGCAATCAGTTGAAAAGAAACGGACTAAAACAGGACTGTTTGCATACTGAGAAAGGGAAATGCTCTCCCCTTTGAGAGATGTTCCTGTAAAATCAGGGGCTTGATCGCCAAGGTTTAGTCTTTTTTGTTTTTCCTGGCCGCATCCATAAATACTTATCACAAGTATGAGTAGTATCCAAAAAAGCAAGTTATATCTTACAGCAAAAGATTGTTTTACCATTTTGGCACCTTTATTTTACAGATATTTCAAAGTTGTCGAGTTGTACTCCAACCGGTGAGTATTTTTCATTTAAATCAACGTGGAGTCCAGCAATGAGGAGAATTCTATTTCGAGTGTTATTGATAGCTGCGACATTACCCTGTAAGTTTGTCTGAATTCCAATGGTAAGCTCGTCTCTAATACCTTTTTCTAGTAAAGAGAGTGGGTTGTCATAGCCGAATTCTTGGAGAAATAAGGTGTTGTCGTTTATCCGATATACTAGTTTAGCTTCCAGGAGTTCTTCTTTGTTGTCAGATGTTTTGTAGAGTATTGCGTACTTGCCAGTTAAATGTAGGGTTTTCTCTCCATTGGGAATAATTAGGTACTTGTCGACTATAGGTAAAATAAAGGGTTTTTCGCCACTCAAGTAAGTTTTTTCTATTTTATCAAAACGAATACGTATTCCTGTGTTTTCTTCAGGGATCGGTGCTTTGATGGCAGAAAAATAAGTAATTGCTAGAGTGGTGATGATTACAGTGATGATATATATGGTTGAACGATTTTTTTTCATGTTATCCTCTAGCTATTCAGTAAAATAAAAAAGGTTTCAGGTTAATTATTTAAAAAAGTTTTGATTTCCAAAATGATTTCTTCTTTTATCCAGTCCTGCTCACCGATATACTTTTTTTGCAAAATCCCATTTTTGTCGATCAAAAAGGTGGTTGGGTAAGCAAAAACTTTATAGCTGTTGGCGATGTTTAGTTCTGGGTCATGAACAATAGGAAAGTCAAAGGAGAATTTTTTCAAAAAACTGGTGATGGTATCTTTTTTTTCGTCAATTGAAATGGCAATAACTTCTACATCACTTCTTTTGAACTTAGCGTAGAGTGCATTCAGAGACGGCATTTCAGCAAGACAAGGACCGCACCAAGTTGCCCAGAAATTAACCAGAATTACCTTGCCTTTGAGTGAGGAAAGGTTAAGTGTAGTGCCATCGAGTTTGTTTAAAGAAAAGTCCGGAGCAGGTTTATTCATTAGCTCTTCAACCTCCCAAGGAGGTGGCGCAGCCAGTGCAGAACCATAACTTATTGTATAAAGAAAAAGACCAATCAAGAGTGTTAAGAATTGTTTTTTCATATAATTTCGTCACCGGAATTTAAAGTTGGCAAAAAAAGAAAATATCAAATGGAGCAATAAATAGTAAAATAGTTAGCAGTACATTAGCTGGTTTTCTGAGCAAGGATGTACTACTGCATGGCTGTGCTTGCCTTGCTAAAAGATTTTATACCCCAGTTTACTTGAAGGCCATGGATAACAGCATCTTCATCTTCCAGATCAATCTTCTTAGGAACATGGCAACTGTTGCATATGCTGTATTGTTCGATGATCCTTCTTGATTGTGCATCGACGACAGCCAGGGACGCTTCAAAATTTTCAGGCATCCTGCTTGCTGCTGTTAAAGCATATTTTTCATCAGGTGAAAATTGAATGTCTACCACATTGCCGCCAACATAAATAAAATCATCGATTTCACGTTGGTTTGGTACAACAATATTAATGCCTCCTGCCTGCGCCTGTGCTTTAGCATAACCAATGCCGTAGGGCTTTCCATCTTTGAATTCATTTCCTTCAGCTATCCACAACGTTGAATTAGATTGCTGTGACAGTTTATGGATGGAATTCCCAGCCTTTTCAAGAGTAAAAATATTTGTAAAATCGGCAGTGTTAAAACCGGTTATATTTCCAGTTAAATGATTACCTATATAAAGTGTATTGTTTTTGGTGGAGATACTAAGAGAATCTTGCCCTTTCTCAAGACTAATTGTATTGAGTTGAGTATTTTTTGAAATATCGTAGCTGATAAGTTTAGCGATTACTGGATCAAGGATATAGAGCATGGTCCCGTCAAATACTGCTGCAGATATAGATTCGGTAACTTTAAGCCACGGCTGCTTTTCGCCACTGGTGAGGTTTATAGTTGTGAGGTGACCATCACTGGAGCCAACGTAGAGGATTTGATTTTCAGTGTCCAGTGCAATGGCGCCAAGCCTTTTATCGAGTTTAATTCTGCTTACTCTTTTATCGTTAAGGTTGACAGCTGCGATGTGATCGCTGCCTGCAGTCTGAATATAGGCAATACCAGAGATTTTATTTGGTTGATTGAGCTGATTAATACGCTCCTGCGGTGATTGCTTTGGACTGTTGTCACAGCCAAATACAGAAAGAGTTATTAATAATAAGAATAATAGGGAACAGCTTTTTAGCTGAAATTTTTCAGAAATCATTAATCGCCTCCAGTGCGAATAGCAAAGTAGGGCTCCATTTTGCTTGCTTTTATCGAAGGATATAGGCCCGCGAGAAAACCTACGGATATTGAAAGTAATAATGTCAAAAACATAACTGTAAGGATGATTGATAAAGAGGGCCAGATATAGAGCAGATTAAGGGCTGCCATGATGTGATGTTTGAATACCAGAATTAAAATTCCGCCAAATAGTATACCAAAGATGCCTCCAAGAATAGATATGATAAGTGATTCTGAAAGAATAACAGAGAAGATCTGACTTGATTTGGCGCCCATGGCCCGAAGAAGACCAATCTCCCTTCTTTTTTCATGAGCACTCATACTAAATATAACAGCAAGTATGGCAGTACCCATTATTATTAAAAATATAATTGGCATCACTAGCGCATCAAGCAGTGATGTCAGGCTTCTTTTCACGGAAATTGTGGAATCTTTCACTTTTATAACAGAGATCTCAGGGATTGCTTTAGAGATAAGCTCAGCAGTTTCAGTAACACTGGCATTATTATGAAGTTTTATAAACACAGCGGATATGGTACCTGGGTCAATATCAACTACCGCATTGGTTTCATCAGTATTTTCAGTGAATAAATGCGTCAAAGAAAGGTCCTTAATTTCTTCTCTTTCATTAACAGATCCAGAATTCTGGCTTTCACGTAAGCTATGCAGCAGTTCTATGGCTCCTTCAATAGGTAAAAAAACTGAATTGTCAAAATAACCAATGCCAGTTGGGTCTAAACTTGCCTGAATATTGAGAATTCTGCCGTAAACAGTAATGGATTGTCCTGGATATGCTTTGACAGACTGGCCAACCACAAGGTCGAATTTCTCTTGTTCTCCCTTCAGGTAGTACTGGACCCAGGGTTTAACTGTAAAATCGGTTACAGGGTCATAAGCAACGATTAAAAAATCTTCGTGAGTGCAACAAACCAGATAGGAAAAAGGGCGGAGGTAGAGCTGTGCTGAAGACTTATCAATCTGTTTAAACTGTTCAAGCTTGGTGATAACATCTCTGCTCATGTAAAATCTACTGGGTTTACCACTTACCAGAACGGTCTGTGCATTTTCTTCTTCACCCTTGGGAACAATCATGAGGTCGGCACCTAATCGGCTGGCCCCTATCTCAAGTGTATTTTGAATGCATTGGGTTAACAGTATATCTGTAAAAAATGCACCAATAACGATTGCCAGTGCAGAAATCATGGCGACTGAGCGAAAAAAACGCCTTTTTATATTACGTAAAGACAGGGTGGTAATGGATAATGACGCGACGGTTTTTTTTCGGGAAAAGAAAAAGGGATACAATGAAAAAAGTAAAATTAAAACGGTGAGAATAACCAAAACAGTCTGTAATTGTGTGTGTGACTGGAGCGATGATCTATGGCTCAATGTCACTAACATATCTGTTCCGGAAAGGTAATAACTTACAGGCTGTAAGACAGAACTATGGAATCCAAGAACTATTCCAGCTAGAACTACTGCAATCAAGGCATTTTTAAATCGAATTGAGAAAATAGAGGTTATGGCAATAAAGCAGCCCAGGTAAATTTCAGGATGATACCATGCAGAGCAGTAAGTGATAACAAGTGCATTTCTGGTTCCTTGGACCAAATCCAGTGGTAAGAGGAAATGAGGGATTATGACAGTCAGGATGCCAAGGATTATAAGTGCTAATGTGTGAACCATAAAAATTAATCCTTGAAATTAATTAATCTTGTTTGATGGCTAGCTGTCCATTAGTCATCTTAAGTTGTTTGTTGGTCATGGAGGAAAGCTCAGAGCTATGGGTTACAATCAGAAAGGTCATACCCTGTTCTCTGTTAAACTGTTGAAACAACTTAACCACGTCATGTTCAGTTTCTTCATCAAGATCACCGGTAGGTTCATCTGCTAGAATAATAGAAGGTCGATTGATAAATGCTCTGGCAATGGCAGCTCTTCTTTGTTGACCACCGCTTAATTGTGAAGGGTAAGAGTTGGTTTTGTCAGACATGCCGACCATATTCAGTAACTCTAGAGCATACTTACTATAGTCTTCGTTTTTGTTGGAACTGAATGCGGTAGGAAGAATTACATTTTCCAAAACAGTTAGTGTTGGTAACAAACTTGAAAATTGAAAAATAAAGTTCATTTTTTCATTTCTTAACTCTGAAAGTCTGTTGTCGCTAATTTTCCAAATATTGGTTTCTTCAAGAATAACAGTGCCGGAATCTGGTCTGGTGAGGCCACCTATCAGGTTGAGCAGTGTAGTTTTTCCACTACCAGAATGGCCAAGGATAGCAGTAAAGTCACCTTTGTTAATATCAAGGGAGACGTCATCTACAGCTTTAACGATATTGCCGCCTGCTTTATATGATTTTTTAAGATTCTTTAGTGAAATCAAAATAATTCTCCTGATATGTGTTGTTATTCACCACCACGAATGGCTGTGTAAGGTTCAACGAATGTGGCTCGTAGGGCAGGAATGAGTGCTGCCCCGATTCCGGTAAGTAAAGATAAAACCAGACAAACTATAATCAAAAAGATGAAATCAGTTGGAGTCGGCCACAGGTAAGGTATGTTTAAGGTTGCCTGTATGGTTTCTTTTAAGAAATGTAATACTATGCTTCCCAGGGCAATGCCAGAAATGCCCCCCAATAATGAGAGGATCGCAGCTTCAGAAATAATGAGTCCGAAAACATGTTTTTTCTTTGCTCCCATTGCCCTAAGCATGCCGAGTTCACGACGACGTTCATTGACAATCATGGAAAAAACGACACCAATGAGCAGCAGTGACATTACCCAAAGGATAACACTGATAGATAAAATAGAGCGAAGCAGGATAAATAGCTGTTTGCGCACAGAAGATATGATCTGCTCAGAGACGAGGGCTTTTACACCTTCAATCTGATTTTCAATGTAGAGGGCGACCCTTTCAGCAGCAATTTCTGGTTTTACCTGAACAAGTACTGTTGAAATCTGGTCTTTCATGAGCTTAACAGCTTTAACCGTCTCTTTTTTCTGTTTTTTCCGTTTTTTCTTATTCTGAGATTTTTCAGAGTTTTCGATGATATTTTGCATGGATTTATAAGGCATGAAAATTGAGTCATCAATGAAATCCATGCCAGTTTCTTCAAGCATCCCTGCAATCTTGAAATCTAGACCATAAAGCTGAATGATAAAACCAACGTTAAAAGATGAGATGGTCCTGCCCATAATGACTTCTTTGGCATCAAGTCCACGTCTCAGCGTGTCTGATAGCCAGGGGGTAATGGTGAAATCGTTTTCAGGGTCAAAGCCAATCAGAAGCATGTCGGCAACGTCGCAACATTTATATTGGGCTGTCTCAAGGAAAATCTGACTGGCCGCTTTGTCGACTCCTTCCACCTTGCGTACTTTGTCTTCAATGGCTTTGTCCATATAGAATGTGGAGGGTTCACCAGCAAGAAGAACAGCTTTGGCCTCATTTTCAGCATCAGCTGGAACTACCATGATGTCAGCGCCAAGTCGTTGCGTGCCTCTTTGCAGGCTCAATTCAACTGAGTCCATAATGGTAGTTACCGCAAATAGCGTTGTGGCAACAACAGTGACAGATAAGGTGATAGCTAAACTGCGAAATAATTTCCTGCGCATATTTTTTAGCGCTATTCCTAACATTGAAAGTTGCATTGTATTATTGCTCTCCTGATGAGTTTGTCATTCATCTTAAGGAAGATTTATGGAAGTGGGAAATGAAGGTATCATCTCGGAAAACATTAATAAAGACATTTTTTTGAAAAAGACTAAAGCAATACTCTAGGAAAGCGGATTATGGAAATTAAATTGAGTACTTTGGATAAAAAGAGAGGTATTGGGAAATGAAAAAAGGGGAGATGACTCTCCCCTTTTTTGAAATGCTAGAAAACAACAGAATAGTTGTTTTTATTCAACTCTTTCAAATGCTGCAGGAATTGTTTTGGTATTCCAAGCAACGTCAATAGCACAAAGGAATGGTTTTCCACCATCTTTGTCTTCATCAATCTCAACACCTTGAGCGCCGTGACATTTTTTACATGCTGAATAGATTTTTACAACTCTTTTTGTTTTAGTATCTACAACAGCAATTGCAGAGTCAGTTCCTTCTGGTACCTGACGAGTTGCAACAAGAGCGTATTTACCATCTGGGGTGAAATCTACATCATGAGGATTTCCACCGATAATGATACTTTCTTTAATAGAACCGGTTTTAAGGTCAATAATTTTAACTGAACCTGGAATTGCAGCAGCGTCTGCATAACCAACACCAGCAGCTTTTCCTTTTTTCAGCTCTGATCCATCAGACTGCCACAACTCTGTTCCATCAGGAGAGGTTTCTGCTCTGTGGATAAAGTTACCTGCGCCATAGATACGGCTGATGGTTTTTTTGGTAGCAACATCTACAACAGAAACAAAACCACCAGGCATGTCAGAGATGTATGCGAGCTTACCATCTTTGGAGAAGTTAATACCGCATAAGGATTTTGATACAGGAAAGTTGTCAACGAGTTTTTTGGTTTTAGGATCGTAGATGTATACATTACCATCTTTCATATCTGAAACCCAGATCGTTCCGTCTGGAGCGTAGTTAGAGCCGCAATGTTTTTTCCCTAATTTTTTCCAATCAGACTGTTTTCCGGTTTTAAGATCTAATTCTTTTGAATTACCATCAAGGGAAAACATATAAAGAGTGTTTTCATCTTTGGATACAGTTACTGCATCAGAAGGTTTTCCGTGGTCGATTTTGCCGACTTCACCGGTAGCAAGATCAAGTGCTACGACATGGCCACCATGCGTCTGGATATATGCGACACCGCTTAATTCAACAGCGGATGCTGTGTTTACAACGAGAGCCAGTGCTGCCAAAGATGATAGTATGGTTAACAAACGCTTTTTCATTTCTTCTCCAATCGTTTCTGTTTGCAATTAAGGCTTCAGTATTATTACCTAAAATATACTTCGAAAAAAACCAGTTTCGCTGCTCGCTACCTCCTTTAGGAAAATTAAAAATGTTAATTTGATAATTTTGGAAGGATCTCCTCAAACCCTTACAAAACAAAGCTATTCAAGAAACAGATTATCTCTTGTTTGAGTCACTGTGTGGTACATCTCTGTAGAGATGTTGTACCTACATAGTGGTTCGATAATTTAAAGTATTATTAGCAAAAAGCAACAATTATTTTGATAGCATCTTTTGTTTTTAATTGAATGAGTACTGTTTTCGGGAGATTTTTTTTTGCCAAGAACTTGTATTTTCAAAAGGGTGTGAATTCGTTAAAGACTGTTTTCTGTCATTCATTCAGTCTGTTAGGGAGATTTTTGAGCATTTGATATAATTCAGGCTTCTAATTATCTTTTGTTATATTAAATGAGCCTCTGGTCTGTTTTAAAACTTATTTGAAAAGAGTAACAACTGATAAAAAATCAATTTTTATTCAAGAAAGGCAGTGTTGGCAAAATATTATTATATTCAATTAATGATAAACTGATGCCACGGAAAAGGTGGAAATATTGGTTCAGGTCAGCATCGTTTTTGACGGATTTTTATTATACTTCACCGCCTAAAAAGTGATAGGAAAGAAGGTGAAAAGAAGAAAAAATAACAAATAAGGAAAGGAGTGCCAGGGAAAGCTTTATATATAAAACCTGTCGTCTGGAAATGCTGTGTTGTAGTTCACTGAAACAATCAAAAAACTTTATAAGGCTTACTGCAAGAGCAAACAAGGTTCCGGGTATCAATGAGCCATAAAGCAGAAAACCGTAATAGGAATATTCTGGTTTTATAATACAAAATGGGCAGTGATGGTAGGGCATGGCATAGATGTATGATGAGAAAGTGGTAGTAATTCCAACCAGAGAAAGGAAAAAGAACAATATCCAGCTGCAGGAATACAGCAAGCTCAAAATCTTTTGTTGATACTTGAGCAATATGATCCCGTTAATAACAATGAGACTTGCAAGACCATAGAAGAGATAAAGGAAAAAGTTAGTTTGGATACTTTCCAGTAGATTTCCGTCATTTCCATTGCTGGCTTCAAAAACTACGCCACAGCATGATGTGATGATTTCCGGTGAAAGGTTTATTAAATAAAGTGTTTGTAGGGTGAGGTCAATGGAAACAAACAATACTATAAAGCTGAAATAATAAAATTTAATCCTGACAAGAGGGTATGTTTCAGCGGATATGTCAAGCCGATGAATAACTATCCAGAGGCCATAGATAAAAATGCCTGCAAGTTTGATATAAAGAGCAGGAATACCGTATGGGTTGGCCATCAATGTGCCAGTGGCACACATTGCTCCGACAATGACTTGGCAAAATGCATCAGCGGCCAGGACAAAAAGGACAAGTGACAGGCACTGAATGACAAGGGTGTACTCAATTAGTGTTGAACTGAGCCATATTTCATTTTCCAGAGATATCTGTTGGTTCGAGTCGTTGCCAGGGTTCCAGCGGCGGATAACTCTCCAGGCTGTTCTGGATGCAATTAGGATGAAAATGACAACTGTAACGCTTAACAGGGTTAGGGCAATACCCCAGGAATTAAGCAGCATGGATTTTGCCGTCGTTGATGTCTATAATCCTGTCAATGGCGGGGTATTCAGTGACCAGTGGGTCATGCGAGGTGATAATAATGGTCTTTCCTTCATCACGTAGGTTTTCGATGATTTGCAGGAAATCAATTGACAGCTTGGTGTCCAGGTGAGCGGTGGGTTCATCTGCAAGGATTATTGGCGGGTCATTGACCATGGCCCTTGCAATGGCAACTCTTTGCAGCTCTCCACCTGATATTTGGTTGGCCAGGAAATTTCGGCGATGGTAAATTCCCAGTTGTTTCATCAGCGGATCTGTTTTCTCTCTGCGTTTAGCAGGTGAAATGCCAAGAGGCAGGAGGGGTAGAGAGATATTGTCAGTGACAGTCAAAGTGGGGAGAATATTAAATTGTTGGAAAATAAAGCCGATGGTTTCGCGTCTGTGGTGGGTGAGAAATCGATCAGGTAGTCGTGAAAGTTGTTTGCCTGCGATGGCTGCACGTCCACTGGTAGGAGGTATTACACATCCGATGATAGATAAAAGGGTGCTTTTTCCAGACCCACTGGCTCCTCTGAGGCAGATAACCTGATTTGATTCAATGCTGAGGTTGATGTCTGTCAGGGCATTGACCTGGTTTGGCTTGTTTCTGTTATATATTTTATGGACTTTATTTAGTTCAATCAACATGGCAATAAAACCTAATCATTAATAATCAGCGGATTGCTGCATCGGGCGGAACAACAGCGCAACGCCAGGCAGGAATGACTGTGGCTGCCATATAAGGGATAATGGTAAAACAGATAAGGAGCATAGTGTCTGCAAGGGTTATAGAGGGGATGAATTGAATGGCTGGTCTGGTAACAGACCAGCCTAGTAGCATTGGTTTAAACAATGAAGCCTCAAAGAATAGAACATGAAGATATGCCAGGGAAACTCCAATTACAAAAGAGATTCCGGCAAGAAGCATTCCCTCCCAAAACCGGGTTGACAAGATGTCAGCTGTCTCCCATCCAAGAATTTTCAAAATGGATATTTCACGTTTTTCCTCTGGAGATAAACCAGATGCCTTGTCCCAGGCAAGGATCACAAAAGCAAAAAGGGAAGTCAGCAGCAATAAAGAGCCAAAGCCACCTCTCCACCCGAAAACGACTTGATATGTTTTTTGTATCTGGTCTCTGCTTAACACTCGAGTATCAGGAAGGCTGGCAGATATTTTTTTAGCTATGGTTTTTATTTCCGCGGGATTAGTAACAGTAATGCGTAAATCACTGGCCATGTCCCTGGTAATCTGAAACAAGTCCCTGGCGTCTTCCAGGTTCATGATTACCATGTCAGCGGTTAAGATATTGTTTTGTGGGGAAAAAATAGCTGCAACTTTCAGTGGTTTGATGCTTAGGTCCGGTCGGAAGAAAGAAAAGTGTTTTCTGTCGTTGAGACCTAGTAATTTGTGAACTGCCTGGCCCAGGATAACTTCTCCTTTTTGCAGGTGAAAGGAATTCACTTCTATATTTTTCTTGCTGGTGAAAAATGATTCTCCATGAAAGACTTCCGAGTCTACACCGATAACAGTGTAGTTGGCTTTATGGTTAACATCAAAATAATAACCCCATATTCTGGGGGAGACGTTACGGATGCCAAATATTTTTTTTAACTTGTTACTGTAGGCAAGCGGGATTGATTCTTGTCTCCCGGCCACCATTTTTTGAACAATGATTTCTGGACTTGTGGTTAGTATTTTTTCCGCAGTTTTTGTCAGCGATCCGGTTAGGAATTGAAATGATGCAAGCAGGAAAATGACCAATGAGAAAACGAGAATAATTGTTATATTCTTATTTTTTCTTCGCCATAGAGAAGAAAGCGCATAATCAAGAATGTTTCGCTGTTTTTCAAAGCCAATCATTGGGAGTCCGGATAAAACTGGCTGGTTGGGTTAATAAATGAGCCAGAGGGGAAATGTTCTATGGAACCAGGATGGTCCATGAATGGGGCCATAGGGTCAGTTACGGCAGGGTGCCTGGTATAACGTGCTTCAGTTGTGATGCATAAGTCTGTAAGTCCTAATTTTTCAGTAATTGATAGTAAGTTGCCAAGATGCTTAGTCTGATTTTTTTCTAAATTCCATGCAGTTCCAATCATGGTCAGGTCGGCTACGCTAACTACAGTTAACAAGAGAAGTAAGATGGTTGAAGGGCGCATCAGCATAGTTACGGTGAAATGTTTTAGTATAATTATAATTGAGTTTTTCTAAAAAACCGAAAATATACCCATGGACTGAGAGCTTGTCAAGAAAGGGAGGGTAACATAGTGATGGTAGGCACAAGGAGATGGCATGGAGGCTGTCTTCTTGTGCTTAAAAGTTACATTTTTTTCATTTGTTTCATGTGGCCCATTAGTGGTTTGAGCGTATTTTTTGAAATGGCTGTGTAAGGAGCAATGGTGCCGCCATGTTCCTTTGAAAAGATTTCCGCTTCATGTAGCTCTGCAAAGGGAATTAATTCTTTTCCCATGGGCCCCATTTGTTTGCTGCCAATCACATAGTGCGCTTTCATTCCGTTTATCCAGTTGCCACTAAGAAAATCTTTAACCAGGATTGTTTTGATTTTTTTATCTTTTTCTTGTGGTCGAAAGGCGTATTTGAACATGCATTTGCTGCCATCAAATGCTACAGAATTATTGCCTTCGTAGATTATCGTGGTCTGCCATGCCGGATACATTGCAGGTTTCATGTTGCAATTTCCACACTTCATGTCTTTTGTGATTTCAGGGGGGGTAATTGTTTCATTTGCAGAAGTTGTTGAAAAACATATTGAGATCATAGTTAAAAGAAGGGAAAAAGTAAGTAAGGATCTGAGTTTTGTGTGTAATCGTTCATGATTCATGGTCTACGATACTCCTTGTGGAACGTGATTATGTGTTTTCAAAGCATAAAGAGTGTCTTTTTGTGAGACAGCTTGAAAATACGGAAAATGTATATAGCAATACTGAAATATAATACAGGAAAGGTTTTCTGTTAATGTGGCAGATTGTCGCACCTGGCAGGCGAGGGTGAAATTGCGGTGTGTATTAAGGCTGCTTGGTCAGTTCCTTCTTCAGGGCCATTCCTATTGTTTCCATTGAGTAGGGTTTCTTGATGAAGCTGCTTGCGCCGAGTTGTTGAACCTCCTTAACTCGGTCGGTCTCTGCAAACCCACTTGCAATGACGGCTTTTTGATCAGGATTGATTTCAATGATTTTTTTGTAGGTTTCCAGGCCGTCTATTCCAGGATCCATTATCATGTCCAGAAGTAACATGTCATTGTTGTTGTTTTTGATGCAGTTGATGGCCTCTTCACCTGAGCAGGCTGTAGATGCTTTGTAGTTCAGAGATGTTAAGATGTTGGAAGCAATTTCTCTTTGCTCCTCATTATCATCAACTACCAGGATTGTTTCTTGGTTCCCCATGTATTGTGTAATCGGAATTGAAACCTGTTCTTTTTTAAGCTGCTCTTGAGTGGAAGGAAAATACAAAGTAAAAGTTGTTCCCCTATTTGGTCTGCTTTCGATATCTATAAAGCCATGATGGTCTTGAACCGTTCCCCATACTACAGCCATTCCCAGGCCAGAACCGCTTCTGCCCATAATTTTTTTAGTGTAGAAAGGCTCGAAAATTCTTTCCATATCTTCTTCTGTCATGCCGCAACCTTTATCGGTAATTTCAAGTGCACTAAAAGTGCCGATACGATCGGGTTTAGTAGATGTTTTTGAAGAGTCAAAAGTATGGTTATATGTGGAAATGCTAATTTCACCATAATCCTGTTGGGCTTCTGCTGCATTGGAGATAAGGTTCATTATAGTTTTTCGAATATGGATTGGTGAGCCCTTAAGATGTAAAAGTTTTTGATCCATATTTTTTATGATTGAGATATTGGGGTGATAAGACATTAATTTGTCATACTCAGGTGATTGTAAGTAATCAGTAATGATTTCATTTAAATCAACGACTTCAATTACATTAACCCCTCTGCGGGTGAGTGTAAGCAGGTCCTGAACAATTGCTGCAGCTTTCTGACCAGCTTTTTGAATAGTTAACAGTGGTTTGTGCAGCGGGCTGTTTTTTTCAAGATTCCATAGCAACATTTCGGGGTAACTGACTATGCCGGATAAAACATTATTCAGGTCATGGGCTACGCCTCCAGCAAGGGTGCCGATGGCTTCCATTTTCTGCGCTCGATGGAGTTGATCTTCTATTTTTTCGCGTTGTTCATGAGAGAGATGAACTTCCTTTTCGGCTTTAATTCTTTCCTTAATTTCTTCTTCAAGTTGCTTGTTTTTTGAAATTAACTCCGATGTGCGCTCCAGAATTATTTTTTCAAGAGACTGGTTTATGTCGTGAAGGACTTTACGGTTGTGTTCCCCATTTCGTTCAAAGACATATGCAAAAGTACCGACTACTAAATATGACGCAATGAACCGGAGTTCAAGGTTGAGGTTGTAGTTGGCTGTAAAGCTAAACTCAGAACTCCAGAAAACCATCATTATGACAGGGATAATCATAATCATGGTGGCAATGATTCCAGGAAATGAACCAAGAAGGAAACATGCGATTAAGGGATAAGTAAAGTACCAGACAAAAGCGGATTGTTCGGTGCCACCTGTTACATAAAGTTGTACAAAAACAAAAGAAATTATGGAAAGTGCTATGAAGATATTGAAACGCAATTTTTTTTTGATGGAATAGTGCCAAAGGTTTAAAGACAGGATAAATGACGTTAATAAATCAGTTGTTGCCAGCAGTGTATTGTTTTGAAAAATTGCAATTATGCCAAAAATAAAGAGTGCAAATACACCAACAAGTGAGAGTGAAATGAATAAGACAAGGCGTCTTTTTTCCTCGAAGTTTGCCTGCGGGGGAATGAATTTTTCAAAAAATGTCAGGACATGTTCATTCATGATAATGATCATTTTTGGAGCAATTATTCTGGGGACCATTGATAGTTGAGCTTGGTCGTTGTGGATTATAGAATTGTATCATTATGGTATGCTTTTTGTTAAATAAAAAATGTAGCTCCCTGATTATTCATCTTTACCAAATGCAGTCAAGGTGTGGTGACGGCTCATGGTAAAGGTTATTTGTTTTTCTGGGCTGAAATTTTCAGGGGTGTTTTGTAAAGGGGATGAGAGGCTCTATACATTTTTGTGAGGAATTGGCCTGGGTTCCAGGTAGGAATGTTTCGAGTTCGCAACAGATCGCTGATGATAAGCGGGCAAGTGTTATTGGGGCTAACAAACAGGCACGGGTACCTCTGGTAAGGTAGGGCTCAGTGCCTGTCTGGTTGAATGCGAAGTTGGTAAATACGTAGTGCGGAGTTGGTTGATTTACTTTCGTAACACTGCAGGTGTTTGGTTTTTTTTGTGAATTTTTTTGATATAGCGGTCTGGTTCTGTTTTTATGCCATCTTCACATGCCAAGCAACACATGTAGATTCTTTTGCCTTTAATGTCCACGTAGAGGTTTTTGTCAGCTTTTCCACCCATTACAGGGCATATCGTTTGAGTGCCTGGTGATTCGAGGTCAGCAGCATTGATGTCCTGGTTGCTGTTTTTGGAATTTTCTGTGGCAATGGCTGTAGTCGCGCAAATTATGGCAGACAGAAAGAAGCTTACCTGTATTAAATGTTTTTTCAGCATGTTCCCTCATATAATAAAAAGTGTTTAACCTATAAGGTTAGGTTGTTTATGATTTGGTTGTGATGTTAATGGTTATCTGAACAGGTTCGTATATGTACTCTGTGTTGAGTGCTGATGTGTTATTACCACTCCACAGCAACCATTTTGCCTCTATAAAAGGTACTGTGAGACAGTGTTTCAGTCAAGTGCATATTGTTTTTGCTCACCTTCTAATAATTCCTAGATTTTGTTTGATTTCAGTAATCCTCTAGTGGTTTTGATAATGATTACTTTAGGGTTGAGCAATTAGCTAATAGAAACAAACTCGAATCTTTATTTAGGTAGGCAAAAGTAAGACTCCAAAATGCCACAATGGAAAGGCGATGGCTGTAAATTGGTAAATTTGCTGTCTTGGGGAGGAGGTGTTATGGATGGAGCAGAAAATATAGGCTATCCCAATAGTGTTCGGCACACTTTTTGACAGCGCCCCTATACTCATCGATCGTTTTTCCTCTGGACTCGGAAGCCTGTTTACGCTATCATATAGTCATGAACAGGTACACCTTAACTAT
>PJEL010000184.1_pt1 | contig 74675 bp, 49 predicted proteins | sample 1853271 | NCBI WGS metagenome assembly PJEL01 (sample SAMN08108733, study PRJNA415343) | Invertebrate metagenome, whole genome shotgun sequencing project. | host: Globobulimina | place: Sweden: Gullmar Fjord | collected 2015-08
AGGTACTCCATAAGAACGATGATTTTTAATACTAAGATAGGCTATATTATTAGTTTTACTACCTATGAAAAGTCGTGTAACTCCATCTTCACACTTAATAAACTTAAAAAGCTACCAGAATTAAATAAATGCTTCCTTAGTCATCTTTTCTTTTATTCTGAGAGCGACAACACCGTTTTTTAAAAAAATTTTGGTAAGTTTTATACCAATTAGAAATAGAATTACGTAACAAAATACTCGGTATATCGAACACACCAAGGGGTTTCTCCCTTTATTTTATATTGAGAATATGTTTTATCTAAAGGAGGATACTTACTTTCTTTAAATAATATAGCTCTTCTTTATCATCTATATTTTTTGCATTCCAAATATAACCTACACAGCCCATCGGTTGACTTAATATCTTTTTTTGACAAGGGTGGGTTAAGCTTTTAAGCTAATTCCTGTGAGCATATTATGGATATAACATACCGTTGCAATAAAAACAAGCTTTTGCACCATGACAAGTAATCCTAGAGTAAGTACAGGAAAAATAGGCTCTCTTGACTCTGGGCTAAAGTATTTGAATTGAAAGTGAACTTGGAAATAGTTTTATACTAAAACAAACAGAAGACCACTTTAGATTTGGATATGGTGAAGAAGCTATACACAATGATAATGGGAATAAATTCTTCACATGGTCAAATAGTACCTAAACTTATAGGGAAACTAGATTATAGAGAAAAAGAAAGTCCTACAAAAATTAGGTCTGCTTTATTATTTGAAAAAGTAGTAGATAAAAAAGTGCTACCTTATGATTTTGAGGTTTTAGATAACCTTGTATCTAAATTTACTTATGTGCATAGTATGGGTTGGGTGCATAAAGACGTCTGCTCAAACAATATTATAGGTGATATAATTTTAGATTTTGGCAATGCGAAATGCCTTATTGATTATGATAATCCCAATGAAATAAGGATGATTGAAATCATCTTTTTTGGGTAAATATTTTTTAGAGGTTCACTTACTCCTTCATTGTTATATTTAGATGGCAAATTGTTAAGAGTCACCTTCTAACTCGGAGCCTTTTTCTAATTTAACTCCTGGAAATCCCAAAAAATAAAAAGCTATTAGTATTACACCACCACCTATCAACATCCACGATATAATATTATTAGGCTTTGGCTCATTAGTTTTTTTGTTATCATTTGTATTACTTTTTGTAGTAGTATTGCTAGCTTGCTGCTGCGCAATACTTTTACTCTTCATTTTCAATAATTCTTCTCTACTTATTTTTACACTTTCAGCAATATCTAAAGCTGTTTCTCCGTCTTGATTGGTAATAGATTCAAGGTCTGCTCCCATACTTAATAAATACCCTATAAATTCATTAAGTTTTTCTTTATTATTATTATTTAATGTTGTTATTAGCAGTATTTCAAGCATTTTCATTAAAATTGTATTCCCGCCCTTACCTTGCTCATTAATAATACTTTTTTTTTGGGTTAATAACTTTTTTACTATTTCAAATTTTTTTAACATATTATATGAAAAGGATGCTTGGTCATGAATATAACGTGGAAAAGAAAATTCCACTGCGGCATTTATAGCTGAAGCTCTAACACCCTCTTCGTATTCAACTTTTGCTCCCATTTCTAGTAGATAACCTACTATGTCACTCCTACCCAATAATGAAGCTGCACATATAGGGTTAATTTGTTCATATTCATCTAATTCATACGAATTAATGTTTTTATCTAACCAAGAAGTTCCTTCATTTTTTCTTTTTCTTACTTGAGCCTCTAGAGCTTTCTCAACCTTTAAATAAAACTCGAATGTGTCTAATTCAATTTTTATTTTTCTTATCTTTTCTCTTTCATCAAGTTCATCAAGTTCATCAAGACTAAAAGACTTTTCCTCTTCTTCTTTAATCAGTCTTGCTAATTTATTAACACTCTTTTGCATCTCAGAGACATTAGTGCAATCTAAGCTATTTTGTACAAAATAGCTTAGGCATACTAAAAGATGTCTTAGTATGTTATTTGGTTTTTTTATTTTCATAATTGATTTTTTTTGCAAATGTAACTTATCCATCTAAAGCAACCAAACAGTTTCTGCATCTAAATACCATAGACAAAAGATCTTTTAGAAGTTCACTTCCTCTTCTTGGTAAAGTAGATCGCAAATTGTTAAGAGTAACCTTCTATCTCCAAGTCTTCTAACTCTGAATCTTTTTTTAATTTAACTTCTGAGTGCCAATAAAAATAAGTACTTAATGATATAACAACACCACCACCTATCAATAACCACGATATAATGTTATTAGGCTTTGGCACATTAGTTTTTTTGTTATTATTTGTATTACTTTTTGTAGTAGTATTGCTAGCTTGCTGATGCTCCATACTTTTACGTTTCATTTTCAATAATTCTTCTCTACTTATTTCTACACTTTCAGCAATATCTAAAGCTGTTTCTCCGTATTCATTGGTAATAGATTCAAGGTCTGCTCCCATACTTAATAAATACCCTATAAATTCCATTACTTCTTTTTCAATTTCTTGATTCTCATGTATACCTATGCTTTCCAGTACTTCCATTAAAATTGTGGTTCCATAAATATCTTGCATGTTAATAATATCAGGTTTATTTTCTAATATAGCTTTTGCTATTTTAATTTTTTTTGATACATTATTTGAATCAAATTTTTTGAGATTACTCTTAGATGGAAGAAAGAAGTATGCTGCGTGTATTAAAGCACTATCTCCATTAGAGGTTTTTTTCTGAAGATCTGCGTTATTCTCTATTAAGTATTTTGTTACTTCTAAATCACCAATAAATGCAGAGAAAAAAACAGATGAGAATGATACATCAAGCTCAATCTCTTCATCTACTTCAACTTCATTTGTTTTTATTTTTTTTACCTGTTCTTTTAAAGCTCTCTCAAAAGCTAAAACTTTTTCCATTTCTTTTTGATCATTTTCACTCCACTGAGCATTAAATTTGTTTTTTAAGAATTCATAATGCTTTTTAAACTCAGAGTCTGTAGTAGTATTTGTGCAATTTATGCTACGTTGTACAAAAAAGCTTGTTACCACTAAAAGTAGTTTTAATGAGTTGGGTTGTTTTATTAGATTTTTATACATTTTTAATGGATATTGGGTTGTTTTTTAAAATACAAAGATAGTTTATTTCCAATAAATAACCAAATCTTCCTGTTTCCAAATACACAAATATTATGTCGCTGTATTCTTGCAGAAATATATAGGTTTGTGCGATTAGAGTTTGATTTAAATCATCTTAATTTGAGGTGTTCATTACATATTATGTAGTTATTGTACTTATAAATTCATACTTTTGCAGAGTATACCTAACTCTAATTTTACTAACAACATGTCATTTATTGAAATACTATCAAATTTAAAAGCCGTCTTTTGGGGCGCATATAATTGGATTAATGCTCTAGCTCCATATTATATTTGGCTTCCAGTTTTATCAATTATAGTTTTGATCTGTTTATATATTTTAAGAACATATTTAATAAAAGCTTTTAAGTATTTGCCCTTTCCAATCAAACCGTATTTTCTAGTGCCTCTTTTAGTTGCTGGTAAGTATTATCACAACTCTACTCTAGCTTACAGCAATATTATACTATCATTTATAACTGGTTTAACAGCAATATTATCATTAAATATTATTGCCTCTATGTTTTTTGACGTAATAAATATTATAAGAGCTAAGCTATCAGTTAATTATGAGAGTAATAAATTTAGACTATTAATCCATTACTCTCAATTATTGTTATTTTCTTTTCTTTTTTTTGTTAACAAAAAAAGGGTTCTAAGTTATTTGAATGATTACATACCCAGCTTTATAAAATACCAACAACCTTTTGAATCCATAAAAGATATAATTGATGAAGTAGTAACCCTATTAATTATATTTTCAGTTGCTAATATAGTATTTATAATATCATACTTTTTCTGCATAAATGCGATCAAGAATATAAAACCTAAGTTAGAAAAAGTGTGGCCTGTTTCAAGTAAAATATTATTAAAGCTCTCGCCTTTTTACAGTTCTGTATTATCTGCTATTTATTTAAATATTTTATTCTGGTTTTTTTCTCCCCACCAATCCTCCATTATCCACAGCATAGATGCAGAAAAGCTGTATTGGACTTTTATAAAGTTGATATTTGTCTTAGTCTTATTGAGACTATATAATGAGGTTAATCATTATGAAGAAAACCATGATATAAAAAAAAATACGACATTACTATTTAGCGACTCTATACCCAGCTTTCTTAGATTATCATCTAATCTTCTTCTTATATCGCAGTCTTTAAGTATTTATGCTAGGTTTAAAGATAAAATTGGAGTTGGTCAATATTCATATGAGTATTATGCGTTTATAGAAAAACTCTTAAATGGCATAATTATTGTAGGGATTTTCCAAGCGTTAACCTACTTCTTAATTTTAGGAATACATAAGGCGTTAGATTATTTTGATAAAAATGGTAAGATTCTATTACATATACTTTTAGACTCATTTTCAAGACCGCTTATTGTTGGAGGTGTTGGCTCTGGATTACTATTAATTCTTAGGCAATTTAATTTATTAGATGGACTTCAAAAAATGATCTATGGGGTCTTACCAGTTTTAGCTAAAGATTTAGACGCTATTCCACAAGCAGAAGGATATTTATATGTACATAATTCTATTTATTTTGAAAGCATAAAACTTTTTTACAGTATTTTAATATTTTGGGGAATATATCGAAGCATTATTAGATTTGAAAAGGCACTATTGTCAAAAACAATAAAAGTTCAGAGCTTAAATCCAACAAAAGTACAAGCTATATCTAAAATAGGCCGTATTGTTGTTATTCTAGTTGGAGTTATTTCTGTTTTCCCAAGTAAAATGGAAGTAATAAATAAGTTGCTTATAGGAATTGGAGGTGGAGGTGCTTTAGTTGTTGGTTTTGCTGCAAAAGAAATTATAGGAAACTATCTAAGTGGATTTGTAATTTACTTTGAAGGATATTTTAAGGTAGGTGATTGGATATACTCTTCTGATAAAAAAATAGAAGGAACAATCGAATATATTGGTATGCGTTTGATTACTTTGCGTAATTTTGATAAGAGAGTTACCTATATTCCGAACTCATTCTTTACAACAAACAACATTGTTAATGCAAGCAGGATGACAAATAGAAGAGTTTTAGAAACTATTCCACTAGAGAGGATAGACTATAAAAAGCTTTCAAAAATAACAACAGAAATTAAGAAGATGCTACAGAACCACCCAGAAATGGACAATAATCAAACACAAATGGTACACTTTACAAATTTTGGGAAATCTTCACTTGACCTTAACCTGTATGCATTTACCAAAACTACTGATTGGAATAAATATAGAGATGTACAACAAGACGTATTCCTACAAATTATAGGACTAATTGAAAAAGAAGGCGGAAAACTCGCCTACCCAACAAAATCTATACATCTAAAGAAATAACTACTTATAAGAATAAACAACATGATTTTCTTCAAAGCTTAAAATGGAATATTGCACCTTAAGTTGACTATAGTAGGTAAGTAGTATTTTAGTGCTTTATAAAGTTAAGTGCGATAAGTGCTATTAAAACATAGCATCAGAGATGGTTTTCCCTTCTTCTTTAAAGAGACTATAAATTAGTATTATAGCCACCGATAAGGTAAGCCATCGTCTATGTTTATATAGTATTTGCTTCATTGTTTTAGGTTTAGGGTTATTTTTGCAATTTATTGCCTCTGTAATAAAGTTTTTTACGTTCTCTACTGCAAGGTCATAATAAGCTTTTACAATCGAACCTTTTGCTATACTAGCATTTCTTTTGAAAAAAATAGAAGGATTAATATTAAATGTCTTTTTTTCATATTCATGATTATATCTATCATTTAAAGGTTCAAGTATATTAGAATTACTCCCATCTGAATATGTTAATATAAAAAGCTTTTCTGCTCCTGAGGTGTAAGCAACTTTGTCAAAATCATCCATAATAGGAGTATTTAATTCATCACATGTGGAATTAAGCACTGCAGCAACAACATCAATTGTTTTTGCTTTAAGATAATCATTGACTTTTTCTAAGCTAGCAGGATTATCAATACTTGGAGTATCAATTAATACTATATCATAATTACGACAATAGTCAACTGTCGGTGTGAGCAAATACTCTTTAACCTCAACAGTATTACTTTCTCTTCCATTCAGTACTTCTTTCATAATCTCAAGATTATGAACTTGCTTTCCTTCTGCGATGTTCTTTATAGTGTTTATTGCAGCTGTCTTTCCTACTCCTGAGGCTCCAAGGAGCATAATTGTAATTCTCTCTTTATTTGGAGCGTTCTTTGTTGAATTAGTAGCACTTAAAAACGAAGAATACATTATCGCTACAGAGAATAAAAACTTTTTCATATATTTACATTATTTGCATACAGATATAACTTATTTTAGCTAAATGATCGTACTTTGTGCATGTATAAAGTAACAACTTAGCCTAATATTGATTTTTATAATGGATAATAAATTTTTATATATTATGATAGCGAAGTTAAAATCCACTAATTAAAACCATACTTTAAATGTTGTATTTTAGTAAATCACCACTACCACCAAAATAAATGATATTAATTTCATTTGATTCGTTAGTTTTTTGTGCTACAATATCAAAAGAATTAAGAGTTACTAACTGTTTTTATATAACAATTGATGAGTTTTTAGATTTCTTCTTGAGAAAGCTGATGTAACAAAAATGCAAAAACTGCATAGTTCGCACAATCTTCCAGCTCATCTATAATTAACTGCTCTATTTGTTCTGAAGATTTTTTAGAGTTCTTAACTCGTGCTAGCTTTATTTTTACCTGTACCAAAATTGAGTCAAATGCCATCTTACGCCATGCGTCATTATAATCATGATTTTTCTTTTCCATAAGGCTATAAACAGAGTTAGTGCAACTATCATAAAGCTTGAGGACTTCACTATGTTTAGTAGAGCAACTACTCTCACTCTTAACCTTCATAAGTCCAATTACAGAGTAGTTTATAATATCTAGTAACTCATCAAGAACACCCTCATCAACTAGCTTTACATTTTTTTGTTTTATTTTTGAAATCCTCTCGCACTTTACCATCATCCTGTCTGCTATATAGCCCTGCTCCATATAAGTCCACGTATCACCATATAGCTTATTTTTATCTATAAAAAGTTCTCTTGCCTTGTGCATAACCTTGCTACAAGACTCTAACGTACTATCTTGTTTTTTACTCATAACATCGCTAAATCTAATAATTAATATTCAAACTTACGTAATATTTTAACTTAAAATCAATGTTTTTTATAATCTTACGGAGAATTAACAATTATACTACTATTACTAACATTTGTGCTTATCCTACTCTAATTCTATATCCTTTATTCAGGATTAAGATTTTGTTAATTGGTTTTTATTACAAGCCTCAAAAAAAACTGAAATAAAAAATAGGACAGTCAGGGCTAAATCTTCTTTGTATTACTATTTTGTAGACAAAAATAGGTTTTTTGCTACCTACTTATTAAGTGTTAACTTCATGTTCTGATTCATCTTCTGGTGTACTCCTTTCTTCTTAGTAGTAAATACCTCCTCCAAATAATTCTAGAAAAAGACAATTAATGAAGCCCATAACATTTTCTTTGTAAATAGAGTTTTCCTAGTGCTGCCTCGCTCAGCAGCTTCTAGGAGCTCAATGGTTTTTTTAGTTTTCAGTGTTGTTGGCATATTTCCTGGCCAAGTCGAGTGCTGTGTGACCAGCATTATTTGTTATGACAGTATAAGCATCCTTATTTAGCAACGACTCTGCTATTTTTGGGTTAGAGTTAATTGCTGCAAACATTAAAGCTATGAGTCCAAAATCATTTGTAGCATTAACTTTAATCCTATCTCTGTTAAGAACGGTATCCACTGCCTCATCTAGTCCAAAAAATGCTGCATAAGTTAAAACTGGTGTTTTTTGGCTCTTTAGTGAGTCTGTTGTTAATAATGGATTCATCTCCTACTATTAGGTCTGTTGCATCTAAGCTGTTAGCTTGATAAATGGTTTACTTTTCTTGTTTTATTAATTTTAGCTACGAGATTAACTTGAAAAAATGTAGAGTATAAAATATAAATAGCAAAATTTATTAATTCTAGAACGGCAATGTAAAGAAGGGATTTGTTTGTTGGGGCATTTAGTAATTTAGTCTTATGTATAAAAAAAGAGGTAGTTGCTGTTAAGAATATATAGGTGAGGGGTGCTGGTATCCACCACTTAGATAATCTTTCTTCTATTTCATATTCATGAAAACAATAAGTAATAAGAGATTTTATAAATGGGAAAGCCCCACCTATCAAAGCAGCAATTGGCCAAGAAGAAATTAATTTGCCAGTGCCTGGTAGCAGTCCCAGTTGCCAAGCAATAGGTAGCAATCCACAAGCGATGGTCACTGGATAAAACAGAGCTTTTATAGAAAAATATAAAAAAATTACAATTATGTAATGTAGGTTTTTTTTCTTATCTTGAGCTTCTTGACTGTTTGGGTCAATATCGGTATTGCTCTCTGTTTGGGTTTCATCAACTTCCTTGTTATTTACTGTGGTTGACCTCAAGGATGAAGCAAATAGCATAAACCCTAAGCTTAGTTTTGTTGTTTTTGTTATATAGGACATTTTACAAATGTAATTAATGACACACATTTTACCTTCTATCCCTACCCTAAAAGACATGATTTATCCAAACGTTGCAATCGTAGGCGGTGGCCGATTAGCACTTATAGCGAGCTGGCCTGCTAGTATGTCAATAGTGAGCTCTTCGCCCTTTAGATCGAGAATCTAATCAATAGAAGACGGAAATTACCTACTAGATTTCTAATAAAATTTCTCTTACAAACAATTGTCATAATTGCCCTGTTGATTAGATATTATTAACATCAATACATAAACAAAAAGAGAGAAATAAAAGTACTTTAAGAAAGTAAAATATATTAGTATTAAAAAAATGTATAATTTTGTTGCTTGTCTTTTATAAGTTTTTAACGTCCATTTTTTAAAAATCACTTGAGTAATAAGACACTTTTATTTCATGATCTACTTATGCCAAGTAAAATATCTTTTGTAAGTTAATAGAATCACCTTCTAACTCTGAACCTTCTTCTGATTTAACTCTTGAAGAAAAATAAAAAGCTAATAATATAACAACAACACCGCCTATTGACAAAACCGCTATAATATTAAGTTTTGTGTTATTTGCTGGCATGCTAGAGCTTTTGTTAGTGTCTTTATTATGGGTGTCATTATTTTTTATATTTAAGTTTTTTTGCTGTTGACCTTTTAGATTTTTCTGAGTTCTTTCTTCTTGCTTGCATGATAATTCTTGGAATGTAATACTATTACTACTATGTTCTGAGGGGTAACCATTATTGTTTTGTGTTACTTTTATTGGTAATACTTTTATCTTAGAATTTATTGCGTCGAATAATAATTGAGTATATATCTCTGGGAATAGCTCTTTTAATGCGGCTTTTGCTAGATTAGACCATACTGTAATATTATGTTTATCAGCACTTTCAACCAAATATTCTAAACCTTTCTTAACTGAGTCTCCGTACCAATTATTAGTTAACCTCTCTCTTGTGAGTTTATACCTCATATAATCACTTTTAAAATATTCTCTCTGTGTTGAAAAAGCCTTTTCATCAAATTTATTTTTAAGGTCATTAAAATTTGGTTGCATTTCTTCAATATCAAGCTTTAGAGAGCCATGATAAGGCTCTGTATCTACAAGAATAAGTTGTTCTTTTTTTTTGTGCATGTAAAAATTATGGAATCCAATATCACCTAATCCACTGAGTATAATTAATATTATTAGTTGTAAGCACATCTCATACTGTTGGTATTCTTCCATGCTTCTGATGCGATAAATAGTTTCTTCTTCATCACACAAATTTTCTTTTTTACTTTTTACTACATAATGAAAGCACTGATTATACTCATTTGCTGTTTTTGCTTCATTTATATCAGATAAGCAAATTAATGATTCATCAACGACTCCTATCTTATCCAGACCTCGAGCAAGAAGATCTTTTCGAGCAAGAATATCTTTTATTTCTTTTCCTTTTGGTACGCGAAGAAAACTTGCCGCAAAATTTCCACGTGATGTATTATTTACACAAAATTTGTATATATGTTTGGTATCAGTACTATTACTATATATTACTGACCTAGGAGATTTAGCGAATAATTCCCAATTATTATCATTTAGATCTTCATTCTTTATCTGCTCTCTCTCCATCTCCCAAGGACAAGCTTTTAATGAAATTGCTTGTTTCTTAATATTATTGAACTCTTCTTCTGTTAACTCATCACTACCTCTTTTTAAAACATATGTTTTAAAAAGTTCGTCAAAAGTAATAAGGTTATTTTTTATCCTTTCATCAGCATATTTTTTAAATGAAGGAGCTTGGGTAGGTATTTGAGTATGAGTAGAATTTAAGCTACTTTGTAAGAATAAACTTACTACTCCTAAAAGTAGTTTTAACAAGTTGTTTTTTCTAATTTTCATATATATATATAAACGATTGTGTAATTAAAATATTGCAAATTAAATATAGTTTAAATTCCCCAAGGCAAAAAATATAAAGTACAAATCATCCTTTATTGCAAGATCGTCCTCTTATATATAATAATAGCTACTCTCTATTAAAAAAAACAATAATCATCCTATGTTTAAATATTCTTAAGCTAAGGCTCTCAAGAACTTTCTAGGGGAATGAACTCCTTTGTTTTTTGCCTATTGCTCAGGGGCAAAACCCAAAAAGGCCTCTGGCTGGCTTCAGATTCACTACCACAAAGATAAAGCACCTTCTTTTCACTTAACTCTTTACATAAAAATTAAGACTATTTTCGATTACGTGGTTAGAAATTGAGGACAATTAGTACATTCCTAGGTATTGTGATTAATCTACCTACTTTAAAGCACTTTGTTTATTTTTTTGCTTTGTAACTACTATTAACACTTTTTCGAATGCTCCCTTATCGATTACCCATTTATTTAAACATGCTTTACTCCTCGCTTTATTTCACAATTTTATATCTTTCTAACTGATGCCTAACTCGGTTTTTAGGTGAATTATCGTGAGTAATATTTGTAACATCTAATAAATAATCAAGGGGGGTAATCCTGGAGTACAAACAGTCAAAAATTAAGCATACTTTTCTAGAAAATATCTTGGCTTTATGAAAAGCATATTTAAAAAAGTTTGTCTAGACATATAAGCTGAGTTAACCGAAGATTAACCAAGAAAAAGACCACCTACACTTATTACTTAACTCTTCAAGCCAAAATTGAGCTTTCTAACTAGTTAATAGAAGAAGGAGCTTCTAGCTCTGATTATTAAGCAACATTACTCGTATTTAAAAAATCATTATCTAGAGTAACTCTTTGTAGTCTCCTAGTTATTTTGCAGAGCAGTTGCTTATGGCCTATCCATTAGTGTGGTTCGCTCCTATATTGAAAATCTACTCACCACCTAACTAAAACAGAGCACCTTATATCCCTGCCCCTAAAGCGAGGAGGTTTTACGATGCCCTATGATAATCCTCGAAAGACTCCCTGCGCTTTTTCTCAAAGAAACTACGATCTAAATCTAGTTTTTAAAAACACCTCTTTGTATCCCGTTTTTTGTTCCTTTCTTTGCATTAGGATTTTGGTGACAATCCCTAGGAGACAAGACAAACACAGAAAACTACTGCTGCGACTCTTGTACAAAGAGATAGCATAGAATAGCGGTTTTCTTAGTCGTGCCTGGCATTTATTCGTTACCTTGAAATATTTTTTTAAGAGGTCTTACTTGGGAGTTTAAAATAATTTTATTTGAAAAGTTTGTAGTTAAACACTCCAGCCACTACTTGTTGGTATTTTTAGCCCTAGCATCAAATGTTATTGTTCCTTTTTTAGAAAGAGATGCTACTATTGGGACTTTTGGCTTTTGGGCAAGTTGCAATAAGAAGGTAGCTAGTGGATTAAGTAGGTGCTCTTCGAGTGCACGCCCCAAGGGGCGTGCACCGAACTCTGGATTGTAGCCTTTTTTTATTAAAAATGCCTTTACTTCCAAATTAAGCTTTAATGTAATTTGTTGCTCAAGGAGCTGCAAATGCAGCTCCTTGAGCCTAATATCCAATATTTTCTCCATTATTTTGAGATTTGGTGGAGGAAAAGCTATAACACTATTTATTCTATTTAAAAATTCTGGACGAAATTGTTGCTCTAGCTTACTGATCATCTCTTTTCCCATTTTTTCTATCACATCATCTCTGTTTTCTTGCATAAGCAAATCTCTGTATTTTTGTATGACTTCAGCTCCTATATTGGATGTTAGTATAACTATGGTATTTTTGAAGTTTACCAAATTGCCCCTGTTGTCAGTTAGGTGTCCTTCATCTAATAACTGTAATAAAATATTAAAAATATCAGGATGGGCTTTTTCCATTTCATCAAAGAGCAATATAGAGTATGGTTGCTTGCGAACCTTCTCTGTAAGAGTACCTCCTTGCTCATAACCAACATAACCTGGTGGAGCTCCTAAAAGACGACTTACTGTATGTCTTTCTTGGTACTCTGAGAGATCAATACGAATTAATGAGCGAATATCACCAAGAAAAACTTTTGCTAATACTTTGCTTAATGCTGTTTTACCAACTCCTGTACTTCCTAAGAAAATAAAAGAAAGAGGCTTATTTGGATCTTGAAGGCCAGCTTTGTGGCGCTGAATTGCTTGAGTTACAGTTGCAATAGCTCTTGGTTGACCAGCAATATGCTCTTTGAGCTCTTTGTCCAAGTGCAAAATCCTTTCCTTTTCACTTTGAAGCATTTTGGTGAGAGGAATTTTTGTCCATTGAGAAACTACTAAGGAGATGTCTTCTTCATCTATTTGTTGTGATTTTTCAATACCAGATTTAGGAAGTAGTTTTTTTAGTTTTTCCAATCTCTTACGCGCTTTTACTAATTTTTCATAGCGTATTTCTGCAACTCTTCTATAGTCAAACTTACGTTGAGCCTGTATTTCTTCAGCCTCTAGTTCTTGTATTTTTTTTTCTTGCTGAGCTATCTCTTCTGCTTGACTCTCTTTATTCTCCCAACTAGCTTTGAGCTCATCATATTTTTTTTGAAGCGGCTCTATTTCCTTAGTAAACAACTCTTCCTTTTTGCTATCATTATCACGACGTTTTGCCTCTCGTGCAACATGAAGATGAGATAGTTCCTGTTGCAACTTTTGGAGCTCTTGAGGTTGAGAGGAACGAGCAACCTTACATTTTGCTGCCGCCTCATCTATGAGATCAATGGCCTTATCAGGAAGAAACCTATCGGTAATATATCGATTAGATAAATTAACAGCAGCGATAATTGCACTATCCTTGATTTGAATAGAGTGATATGTTTCATACCTTACTTTTATACCTCGCAAAATAGTAATTGCCTCTTTTGGAGTAGGTTCTTCAATTCTTATTGGCAAAAAACGACGCTCTAATGCCCTGTCTTTTGCAAAATGTTGTCTATACTCCTGGTCAGTTGTAGCTGCAATGGTTTTAAGAGTTCCTCGTGCTAAAGCTGGCTTTAATAAGTTAGCTGCATCCATAGCACCACCACCACTGCTTCCAGCTCCTCTTAATGTATGAATCTCATCAATAAAAAGGATTGTAGGATAATCTGGATTCTCAGCCTCTTGAATTACTTTTTTTAACCGCTCTTCAAAAGCACCTTGATATTTTGTCCCTGCAAGTAGCTTACCCATATCTAATGCCATAATAGTTCTATTTCTCATTGTATCTGGTACATCTCCAGAGGCAATACGATGTGCGATCGCCTCCACTATAGCTGTCTTACCAACTCCAGGAGGTCCTAGTAGAATTGGGTTACTTTTAGTACGGCGTGAGAGGATCTCCAAAACTCTTCTAATCTCATCCTCACGTCCAATTACTGGATCTAACTTATTTTTTTGTGCAAGTTTAGTCAAATTTTCAGCATATTTTTCTAAAGCTTGGTAGTTGCTTTCAGCATCAGGTGAAGATGCACGAGAACCCTTTCTTAGTTTTTGAATAACACTAATACATAGAGCTCTATCTAAGCCTAGTTTTTCTAATATTTTATTCGCTGTGTCTCCCTTTTTGCTAATAATTCCTAGTAAAAGATGCTCACCTGTTGTAAAAACATCACCCATCTCTTCCTTTAATTGACTTGCCTTCTCAATAATGAGTATAAGATCCTTACTTAATGGGGTTACTTGATTACTTCCCAATACACGAGTTTGTTTTGAGAGTTGAATATCTAATTCTTTTTGAACTTTTGTGATATTGATTCCTAAATCTAGGAAAATAGCATAAGGCACACTATTTGTTACTAACACCATACTTTTTAGTAGATGAATGGTTTGTACAGATGAATATTTTTTTTCACTTGCAATATCTACTGCTTTTTTTAATAACTCTTTTGCTTGGTGGCTATATGTTTCTAAATGTTTATTAACAGACATAAATCAAAAAATAATATATCAAAATTATCGTAATAATAATAATTTAAAGTTAAAAAGTACATTGAGTGGCTAGAAGTAGCAAGTAAAAAGTAAGAATAAAGAGAGCAATCAGATATTTTATTAAACTGTAATAGTTTTTAAATAAAAAGTCCAATAATCAGGACGAATAAGACAATATAAATAAATCACTATAACAAACGAACCGAGACACTAAGAATAATGTAATTTCCTATTAATTCTTTGGGAGATATTTTAGTAAAATCCGAAAAAAGCATTGTGCTTTTGCAAAAAAATCTGATACTCTGACTTTTTTTTTGGCTATGGGGTAAAGTACCTATTTTTATAACTAATACAAACCGTTATTATCTGTAGCTCTGTTTTGTAATATCAGCTTATTAGTAGAACTTACTTTACTAGTAGGTTGAGATCTCAACATACCTTTAATAATTTAGCGATATTCTTTTGGTGTAGAGGGAGGCGAACTTTAAGTATTATTATGCTGTATTCATATTTAAGAGTTTGGTTAAGCTCTAAGACTTCTCCTTTAGATTCCTCTCCACTTCTAAAATAATTAATTGCCTTAGCTGAGATGTAAATTAAGAAGAGTAGATATAATAAAGATTGCAAAGAAGAATCCAATATATGACATAGCGACCTCAAGGGGTTTCTCTCTTTTATTATCGAAATATTTAGTGTGATGAATAATAAGGGCAGCAATCAATTATAGTAGTATGTATGTTGTAGGTATTTATATCCACTTAGATAACTCCTTTATTTTATACTATGTAAGTATTTTTATAGATGGGTAAGCAAGGCTAATAGAATAATTTCTACTCAATTATAGGGTTAGTTTTTAATAAGCGTCCATTCATAAAACGAAAAAAGAGCATAAGCTAAAACTCTTAGAGAAATCTTAAAGGGCTTAGTGTTATAGAATGGTATTTTTTTGTTGTCTTGGGTTACTTAATTATCTAGGCGGATATCATTATTGCTCTCTTTTTCTTTACTTTCATTAATTCTATTATCATCTAGTGAGAGTTGAGTATATGGGATGAGTTAATGAGTGTAAAGCCTAATGCTAATCTAGTTGTTTTTGTTATGTTGCTTATCATGTTACAAACATAATAAAGTACCCCTAAGTTTAATTAAAGAATAAAAACAAATCTTTAGGAACTGCTTTGTATTTTACATGTATGTAGAAACATATAGCCAATATTTTAACTAAATTTAATCCTCCACAGTTTTCCTTGTATACAGGCGTGTTAACGCACATCACTTAAAATAAAGCTAAAATCAAGTTAAGTTAACTATAATTTAAAAGTGCTATTACTCTTTTTAGTCTAACAAAAAGGCGCTAGAGGCATCCTTAGCCTCTTTTTAAAGCTAGTTATCATACTGCACCGTAAAATCCTCTCTATTTAGGGCAGGGATATAAGGTGCAACAAAGGTTAATAAGGTTAGTCTTTATACACTATTCATTTTTTGCAAAAAAAATTAATAGAAACTTTTATTTATCAAAAAAAGCGGAAATTTTACCATTCCTATTTTTTTACTAAAATAACCTCAGTATATGTTTCATCTATTAAGTCTCAGTTTTCATCACAAGTGATATCATCGGATGAACCATATAAAAATAAAACCTATTATTATGTTGACCGATAGTGCCCGGATCCATTAAATCGGCCAGATAGTGACGTTTATCGCCTACCTTATTATCTAAATTTCTATTTAGTTACGAGCCAAAAATTATAAATATGTTATTTTGTGATGCTATTAATTTTAACTAACGAGTTAAATATGAAAACTCTTCAGTTTTATTAAGTCTACGACACTTTTAAGGATAAGGTATTATTTGTAAATAGTCCAGTATAACCAGCTTTATATTTTACTGAGTTTTTAGTGTGCTTGTACGATTTGCAATCATATCTATAGCCCCCACAAAATCATCAAAAGTCAGACTACTTGTGTTTAAAAATAAGTTTGTTTGGTAATATAGAGACTACCAATCCAGATTACTTAAAGAACTAGAATGTAGTTTGGTGTGTGGAATATTTGATTTTAATGATATCAGCCTGTCTAAAATTTCATATAAGTCCATTTCATAAGAAAAAAAATCATTCATAAATTAAATTAAACAATTAAGCATTTTTAATAAAATAGAAAACTACCACTTTACAGATTTTGGGAAGTGTAAAATTGTAGTGCCTATCTCTATAAACTACAAAAAATTAATTTAGATACTTATATAAAGAAGCCTTAATATTTTCTAAGCCTATTATATTAAAACTATCATTACCCTTTAGAATATGATTATTTCTAGTAAGAGGTTTATTTTTTTGCATAAACATCACACAAATGAACCACTGATGTAATAAACATTATAAAAATATATTTAATACCTTTTTGATATATTTTCTTTTATTAATAAGTCTGAGAATGCAAGTAGTTCTTCTTCCTTAAAAGATTTTCCTATTAACTGAATACCAATTGGCCAACCATCCTTATTGACACCATTAGGAATAGAAATAGCAGGTAATCCAGCCAAAGAAGCCAGTACAGTATAGAGATCTCCTAGTGATTCTTGCATACCGTCTTTTTTAACAACGCCCTTTTTAAAAGCTGTATTGGGAGTTGTAGGAAGGCAGATAAAGTCATGTTGCTCTAATATATCTGTGAGATATTGTTTGATTCTTTGAGCAACTTGCTGTGCCTTTTTGTAATATGCTTCATAGTAACTAGAACTTAAAACAAATGTCCCTAATAGAATTCTTTTCTTTACATGAGTACCAAACCCTTCCGTTCTACTTTTTACATAAAGCTCTTCTATAGAAGATGTGCTACTACTTCTATATCCATACCTAACTCCATCATAACATGCTAGGTTTGAACTAGCTTCAGCTGTACTCAAAACATAATAAGTAGGTAGTGCATATTTCAAAAGAGGAAACTCTATATTGGTTACACTATTTCCTGCTTTTTTTAAGTTTTCAATAAAAAGGTTACTTTTAACTCTAACTTCTTTATTTAATGCTGGATGCTCAAAAGCTTCCTTTAAATAAGCAATTTTCGCACTTTTTTTATACTCTAACAGTTTAGAGTAAGGAGGCACTGGCTTAGTGGAACAAGTATGGTCTTTATTATCCTCTCCTGCCATATATTTTAGTATCTCTGCACAGTCAGCTATATCATTTGATAATATACTTACAGTATCCAATGATGATGCGTGTGCAATTATTCCATATCTAGAGATACGACCATAAGTAGGCTTAAACCCAACAACACCACAAAGAGAAGCTGGTTGCCTAATTGAGCCTCCCGTATCAGTTCCTAAGGAAACATGACACATTCCAGCACTTATGGCGGCGGCTCCTCCTCCAGAGGAGCCGCCCGCCGTAAATCTATTATCTAAAGGATGCCCAACACTACCATAGATACTATGCTCATTACTAGAACCCATCCCAAACTCATCACAGTTTTGATGACCTAAAATAATAGCATCCTGCTGCAATAACCTCTCAACTGAGGTTGCAGTTATTTGAGAGACAAATCCTTGCAAGATTTTACTACTTGCTCCTAGTGGGTGATCTTTATAACAGAATAAATCCTTAATCCCCACTACCATCCCAGCAAGAGAACCTTCCTCTTTTTTTACGATCTTTTTATTTATTATAGTTCCTTTATTTCTAGCTTCTTGTTCATAAGTTCTAATGAAAGCCCGCAAGTCCTTTTTATCCTCAACTCGATCAATAAAAGAATTTAATGTAGGCAAGCATCCTTGAGGATTATTGTAAAAATTAGACTTTTCTTCCGTAAATGATGGAAATTTCTCTGGCTGTGTAATATCAAAAGACATAGGAGTACGAAAATAATTAACTTTACTCACATAACTTATATTCTGCTTAAAAAAGTTAAACCAAACTAACACCTAATTATAGTATCTATATTATTTATGGTTATAATTCTATTATGCTTATCCTACCACAGTTCAATTACTTACTAACTTTAGCTCTTGAAGGCTTCTTACCTATTATTTTAACTCAAAATACACTTTTTACAAGAGGATACTCTCTTTCACATAACTCCTTACATAAACTTATTTTTAATTTTATTGTTTGATAGTTTAATAACGATAGAAGCATTCTTATCGTAGGTTATCTCTACGTCCGTGGTTATATATAGCTTAACTCTTAGGATTAACTTCGGTGAAGGGTGAAGACAATTAGCCTCATTTCTGGGATGAGTATTATTGTAAATCAACCTATTTTAAAGACTTCTTTGGGTTTTTTTCTATGAAGTAAAAGCTTACTTCTAATGCTACTCACTTATCAAGTAGGCGTTTATTTAAGCCTACTCTACTCCTAGCTTTATTTTTTAACCATTGTCTGTTTTCTTTACCTTAGGTTTTTATCATTTGTTTGACATTTAAGTACTAAAATAGGAGAACCTTAGTTACTTTGTTATAAACGATATTGCTGCTTGTTAGGTTACAAAAATTTTGCTTTCTCTTTACTATGCTTTTGCCTATCGTGAAGAAAGCATAATCCTTGTTATTCTACTTCATCTTTTTTGAAATAAATATAAGTCAAATGAAGCATAGATAGCAGGGGCAGCTAAAGAACCAGATCTATACGTTTTATTCAAAAAGAATAGAATACATCTTAATAAAATACACGTTATTAGAAATATTAAATACATTAAAGCAAGAAAGGACAATAAATTATTGTGTTATTATATGCAAAAGAGCATATAAGCATAAAAACCCAATAATAATTAAGAGGAATTAGGATGCTTTATATATATTGGGGCTTCATACTATTAATAAACACACCTTCTATGATAAAGTTCTTCGAATTAAATAAATATGCATTACTACTAATGCTAATAACAATAATTCCTGCTGGTCATTTATACTCCTCTAATTCTAAGATGCTTAATTATAATAGAAACAAAAAGAGAGTTAAATCATTAGATCAAAAAGAGTTCAGAGAATATAGGATAGGGGTGATAGCTAACTCACTATGTCTAATAGAGGACTTAGAATTCATAAAAAGATTATCCAAAAAGTCTCCTGAGCCAACTAGTGTTATAGAAGCACTAAAAAATAATGAATTAACAGTAATAGAATTAATAAATATTTTTAGAAAAAATGCAAAAAAAGGAAACTTCATATATTTTTGCAATGATTTAAAAAAACATAAAATATCACTAAAAGATTCTGGGATAACATATCGAATATTATCAGAAGATAAATTTTTACCATTGAGAGAAAAAATACTCTTAGAAAACAAACACAAATCTTCAGGGAGTATTTTAGAACCCTATGAACTAGCAAACTTTAGGGATAACGTCATTAAACGTAGCTACCAAAACACAAGTCCTTATATAGAAAAAGTCCTCCAATTAAAAAAACAGACTGAAATACCCCAAGTAGCCATATTTGTATCTTTTATAAAAGGAAGAATAGGCGACTTAGTAGCTACCCTAAGATTTATGAAATCAAGCATTTTTAAATCAAAAGGAAGAATAAACTTCTTTCTTGTTATAAAAAAAGACATAATGGGTCATTCATTTGATATTAACAAATACTTCAATTGTATTTCAGACAATATTATTGGGATAAAAATAATTAACTCCAGTCAATACAAAAATTACCAATACAATAAAAAAACAAACAGTTGGAATATAGACAAAGTAGAGTCAAAAGGAAAACAACTCAAAAAAGTAGACAAAAATTGGGGTTTATTTGCCGATGACGATCAAGACCTTGGATGGAGTGAGATGAGAGAACTAATTAGAGTAGGAGGGAGTGAAGCTAATATTTTTTTAGAAATGCTTTCAAGTGTATCGAGTTTTCTTTTTATATGCAACCTACATAGAATGGTAACTGCTGATAAGAAGATATTAGGAAATTTTGGAAAACCTTGCATTGCTATCTCAAAGTATGACTTCGAAGGCCATGATCTGTATGTATTACCAAAGACTGAAAGAAAGTCAAAATCAATTTCATTTCAACAATACTATAGCACTGGATTTAATGAACTAGGAGTTTACATTGACAGCGATCTTAGATCTTTTTTGAACCCTAATGCAATTTGTACTACAGATAGATACTTATTAAACATACTTAAAAATGAAAATTATAATTATAATGCAAACAATCATAATGAAAATAACAACACAGCTCTGCACATAGGATACTTTTATGAAACACCTTCTGAAATTACCTATGCAGATTGTTACTCTTCATTTGGTTTCGAAGGGTTTATTACTATTTGTATAAAACTTGCATTGTCAATGCACAAAAAAAAAGTAATAATTATAATACCATCAATACTTAATGATTTTTTTAAAAGGAACAAGAAATTAATACAAAAACTTTCTAATAAAACAAAAAAACAAATTAAAAGATATAAGGTAATATCAACTCGCTTAATATCTGATGAAAACAAAGAAGGCTTAATAAAAGGGACTTATGATTCTACTAAGGCAAATCATTTAACATATAGAAGTTTTGCTAAGGTCAAGATTACTGGTGAATTAACAAAAAGCAAACTTATAGAGTTAATGGAATCTAACTTTACTCAAGAAAGAGAAGGCTTTCAAATTCTAATAAAGTTACTTAAAAATCCAAACATAGATATAGAAACGCTAAAAAACATGTTAACCTACAACAGGATTAATCCTTTTCATATAGTGGCAAATAAAAAATATTCATCCTACATACCTAACATATCAGAAGCAAAAAAACTAGCTATTTTTAAAAAGTTAAAAAATTTAATGACATCTGTTTCTGAAAATAGTAACCCTACTTTAGATGTTTGCGTTGTTAACACAAAAGTCCTTAATCAACAAACATTTCAATGCATATTAAATGTTTCCAATATACTTAGTGGAGCAACAGGAGATCAAACATTTCTGGAACAACTTTTGGGGGAAAAATTAGTTTGTTATCAGATAATGAAATGGAAAACAAACATTATACCATCACTATGTGGTTTTATAAAATCTCTTATTGAAGAAAATTACGATAATAAAAATAAGGAAAAATTAATAGCTCTTGCAGACATACATGATTTTTATTACTATCAAAAAACTAATAAACACTACATAGGAGATGATGGAGAAGAGTTTCTAACAAATGATCAGCGATATGATAGAATGGTAAAAATATATACTAATAAAAACAAATCACTGAGAACAGGAGCACATATACTCTCAGAATCAATTGAGAGATATAAGAACCTAGAAAACACTATGGTTCCACTTATTCTTAAAGGAATAGAGAGAGCACATAAATTAGGGCTTTAAAATTATCTTAATAGTTAGTAAAATTAATAGTGCCAAAAAACAGACAATATAAAACAGATTACATCCATTGTTTCAACGAGGTGAGAAAAACCCACAGTCGTACTTATAGTGAGCTTAAAAAACTTTTTTTAAGCAACTACCAAGATGTCAAGAAAGCAAAAACGGAACTTTCAAACTTATTAGGCTATAGAAGAATTTTGAGTAAAACCATTACAAGTAAGACAAAAGAAGAAATAATAGCCTTAATTAAACTGTCTTCTCATTCTGCATATATTTAAATATATATCAAAGACAACAAAGTTCCTGTGCAAAAAAAGGAGGGAATAGTATTGTAAAAAAAGGTTCAGGTAAGCCAGTAAAACCAAACATGTAGAGATACCTCATCAAGATGGATAAAGGTGCTACACGGCAAGCAGCAAAAGACTTAATAAATTGCACTAATCATGACAGCTATTTTGGTATACTTAAAAAAACAGTTGTAATTAAAGCGTATTAAACACCAACTTAAATCTATTGCTTTGTGGCTACTTTGTATTTTTAAAGAGATGAAAAACACTGCCAATCTTTGGTTTTTTTCTTTGTTTTCTGCTTTAATTTTAGATGGGTTTTTCCCTCTACTTAGATTGTTTTTCTTCCTAATTTTTTATGGGGTTTCCCCCTTACTTGATCTCTGAGATCCTCTCATCACTAAAGCACGGGGTTTCGAGATACAAGAAAGCCTCTACTTAAAGCAGAACTTCCAAATCTTGGTATGTTTTAGGAAAGATTATATACGAACAGGGGATAACCTGCCCTTTAGATTTTTCCTACTATTAAGATGTTTGTTTTCTACAAACTTACTAGAGTATAAGTATTTAGTACAATGTGCCTCAGGTAGTATTTTTTATCCACTCGGCATGCAACTAAGTCGGTGTTCACCCCAACAAATTTAAGTTTTTTAAATGGAGTCTCGGATGAAGTAAACCTAAAAGCATTTTGAGAATAATCAACACCTTGGTGAATATTAATGCTCCAAATAAAATGCCGACAAGAGCTATATTTATTAATGTTAGATTTTGTAGAGAAGACAGTTTAAAAAAATATTAAGACGCAAAGCGTAGGAGGTGGCTAACTTTAGTGTTATTCTGCTGAGCTCATGACTTGGATCCCTGTTATTTTTTTTAATGTATCATAATAAATGCTTCCCGTTATTAATGTTAACAAAAGCACGGTTAATAAAAGCAATAATACTTTACGTGTGGATAACAAGTTCCAAGTCTCTACTTTAGTGCAGTTATTTGTGTTGAAGTTTAAATTCTCTTGCGATTCAACTATATTTTGAATATTAGGTTGTACTAAATCATTTTCAGACGCAATTGATAGCCGTCCTTTGTATTTAGATTTGTGAAGTCCTTCTTCATCATTTTTGGTTTCAAATTCAAGCCCATAGTTATTAGGTATAGATGAGGTGTTAGTTGATGGTGATGTAGCATCCATAAATTCTGAGCTACTAGATTTATCTTCAGCGGCTTTTAGGTATCCAATGGTTTTGGTTTTATGGTTGTTATCAGGATTGTTGTCAGCACATATTTTAGCTAAGTCAAGTGCTGTTCTCTTTTTGTTGTCTTTCATGGAGGCAACTGCTTTGTGTGTTAACAACAATTTTACTATTTTAAAATCAAATTGCATTGCTGCATGCATTAAAGCTGTGAATCCATCCTTATCCTTAGCATTAACATCAACTTCTCTGGTAAGCAAAATATTAATTATCTCTATGAATCTATTATATACCGCACGGATTAAAATTGCCTCATTAAAGCCTTCAGTGGAGGTGTCTGTCTGATTGATAATATTGTTGTCGGAATTTATTAGCTTTATTATATCATTTTTCAGATCAGCTGCGGTTGCTTTCAAAGGGGTAAGTGTGATTGTCTCTTCTTTAGCTTTTCTTTCTAATAAATCAAACTTTTTATGAATTCGTTTAGCTTTTTCTTCGGTAGACATGTTGTCTATTATAGTTGCGCTTAAGAATGATGCTGACACCAAAAACAAAGCTGCGGCTTTTCTTATTTCTATATAGTTCATATACACAAATATAATAAAAAAATCGTTTTTGCCTTAATATTAATTCTACTTGACTATATAATTATCATAGTTAAATTCACTCCATTCTTAATATTCCGCCACCCTCTCTCGCTAAATGACGCATATAAAACGTATAAAAAACAAGCATAAACTTTTCATGTATCTTTTAAAAAAGTATTCATACGTTAATAGATGCTAGTGCAAATCTTAATACAGAAAATAAATATGGCTAGAACCACTTCAATGGCGACACACCACTTCACCTTGCTACTGCTATAGGTACATAAAGAATAGTATTAGCACTAGAGCGAATACTAGCAAAACCCCCCAAAAAGAAATAGAAAAACTGCTCGGGAGGTATATGTTCTACTTCACCAAATTAATTGTACTATCCATTTTTAGCATTCATTTAAGTGTATGTATTTCCAACTATAAAGTGCATAATAACTGGAAGATGAATTAATTTTTATGTATAACACAGACACAATAAGTATTTAATGCGTGTAAACCGCACACTAAACTCACGCGTATTGCGCACCAATGCCGCATTTCGACTATTAAATAGGCGTGTTACGTGCATGGAACACACTCTAAATACTCGAAAACAATATTATTAATAATTATTTATAATTACTGCCCCTTACATACTAGGGAATATATCGTAGCAAGTCCAAAAACAAGACTTCGAAGCCACCCAACCCTCCAACTTAGATATTAACAAAAAACCAACCCTAGAGTAGGACACTAAAGCTTCTCTTCTATACTTTACTAAAAGCTAAATAACAGCCTTCCTATTTGTTTGCTGCAGCACAATCTAATAAAATTAGAAGCACCACAGCACACACGTTCGCTTTTTAAAAACCATGCTGGTTTTTTTACTTCCACTGATGGAATTAATAAGATTAATGTGGTTTTCCCACGCCACCTTTTGAGTTGCAGATACAGATTTTCATATTAAAAGTAATATCATGAGTCTGACATTCTAATTTGACTAGTGGGATATTAATAGGTAGCCCTACTGGTCAGGTTTTTGATAAAAGAGATTTTTTTGCTATATTTGTAATAATATTAATTATAATAATCATGATCATGAAAAAGTCTTTAAAATCGTTTTTGCTAGCTACTGTGCTTTGTTTTTGTGGCAGCAATAATCTTACGACAACGGAAAATCCTTTAATAGAAGCTGTGTGTAATGGTAATCTAACAAGTGTAAGGAATCTAGTAAATGAAAAAAATATAAATACCTCAACCAAAAATGGTGAGACACTATTGATCCTAGCGATAGCGAATCGTCATGAAGAAATAATAGATGCATTATGGGAATATAAACCCAATATTAATGCAAAAACCAGTCAAGGAAATACAGCTCTATATGGAGCGGCAAGGAATGGCCTATTAGAGGCAATGGATAAGTTGTTGGAACTTGGAGCAGATTTTGATGCAGAAAATCAAGATGGAGATACGGTATTATATGGAGCGGTAGAGAGTAATCAAATAGAAGCAGTAGAGAAGCTATTGGGAAAAGGAGCAGATATAGAAAAAAAAGGAAAGCGCTATACACATTACTATACACATGGCTATACACCATTGATGCTAGCGACAGTAAATAATAGTACAGAGATAACAGAGAAGTTGTTAAAATATAATGCAAATGTTAATGCAGTAGATAACAGTAACCATACAGCATTATATAGAGCGGCAGAGAATGATCATTCCGAAATAGCAAAGATGTTATTGGAAAAAGGAGAAAATATAAATATAGAAGCAAAAGACAATTATGGCGGTACACCACTTAATACAGCGTCAATATTGTGTAATAAAAAAGTAATGGTGGAGTTATTGAAGCATAAAGCAAATGTTAATGCAGTAGACGATTTTGGATCTACGATATTACATCAAGTGGTAACTTGTAATAAAGACGTAATAGAGGTATTATGGGAATATGAACCAAATGTTAATGCATTAAGAGGTAGAGAAACACCATTGATTAAAGCATCAAGGTATTGTAAAAAAGACGCAATGGAGGAATTCGTTAAACATAATGCAGATGTTAATATAGTAGACAATAAAGGTTTAACGGCCTATGATCTAGCTTCAAGTAGATGTATCAATGGCGAAGAGAATATAGTTAAACAAATGATTGAAGGGACAGAGTATAGTCCTGCAATAGTAACGGTAGGACTGATGATATTGGGAGTTATATGTTGTTGGATTGCAAGGCCAGTAATGAAGGTAGTATTAGAATGTCTAGCAAAAGATAGAATTCCTCAAGGATCAATAGTATTGAGGCTGCAACAAAAAGAGTCACAGCAAGAACAAACTAAGGAGATTCAAAGCCAAGAAGCCACACAGAAACTTGACCCGAAAATACAACCAGAAAATAAAAAAGCAAATAAAGTGTCTCTAGATTCTAAGAAGCCAACAACTATACAACGAGTGGATCAAGAAGCATCACAGCAAGAACAAGCTAAGGAGATTCTAAGCCAAGAAGCCACACAGAAACTTGACCCGAAAATACAACCAGAAAATAAAAAAGCAAATAAAGTGTATCTAGATTCTAAGAAGTCAACAACTATACAAGGAGTGGATCAAGAAGCATCACAGCAAGAACAAGCTAAGGAGATTCTAAGCCAAGAAGCCATACAAAAACTTGACCAGCAAACACAGCTAGAAAATGAAGTAGAAAATGAAAAAGCAAAAAAAGTGTCTCTAGATTCTAAGAAGTCAACAACTATACAAGGAGTGGATCAAGAAGCCACACGAAAACTTGAACTTGATAACCATAAATTTCTATCAAAATTAACAACAGCTAAAGGTGGTGTTATAGGGGTGCTATTGGTTGCATTAGTAGCCTTTACTGCTCTCTATATGTCAGAATCCATCATCTATAAAGTTGTCCAATCCATGGAAAATCTTGAAACCTATTCTTTATAAAGGATTTCATAGTATTGGTCTATAATTAGGTTAATGTTAATTAAAGAGTAATAAAAATCTTAAACCCTATCAAATACTACTCTAATATTTGGTAAAATCCTATATATATGCTACATTATTCAAAACAACCTTTGCCCACATATCTCAAAGAAAAATTTAGATTAAAGTATATAATAAAATGATAGAAAATACATCAATAATGAGATTAGCAAAAATAGTACTATTTGCGAATGCAAATAGTACTATTTTTGCCACCGCAGTAGCACAACAAGAGGTTGATATGAATAAGTATTACTTTGATTGTAAGATTACAAATCTTACTGGTAAGACTTTTAATAGAAGATTAAGATTAAATACAACCCTTAGAGACCTAAGAAGATCTCTAACTGAAGATAAAAAAGCCAAATTGATTTTTGCTGGGATTGATTTTAGTAAAGAAGAATATTTAGACTTGCCTTTTTTTGCTACTTTCATTCATCATTAATGAGCCAACAATACACCTTGTTGAAAGGTTAAGAGGTCAAGGGTCGGATAAAGTTGTAGTAGAAGAAGTTGCAGTAAAACTTGCTAGTAAAGTGAGTGGAGATAAATTATTAGCTAGTTTAAGAGAAGAGCCTAGAAATAAGAATGCTTTTAAGGCAACAGTAAAAGCCATATTAAAAAAAAGGGATTCTTTATTTAAGATAATAGATTTTTTTATAGAAGATTATACTAATAATGATCTTGGTAAGATCGAAGATATATTTAGTACTGGATATCGAATGCATTTTTATAAACTTCCAAAAAAAGTAATAGATAAACAAATAGAAAATTTTAAAAAAGAAGGGATGGAAGTAGGTTATATTCATAATTTTAAAGGAGTTACCTTTAATAATATTGTTAATCTATATTTAGACATAGATAAGTATATTCTTTTTACACTTAAAGAAAGCATAAGAAAACATAGGATGCAATCTCAAGTAAATAATATTTTGAGTCTACTTTCCAAAAAGCAATATGTTGATAAAAAAGCTCTATTAAGAGAAGCTTTAGAGGAAGAGCAAAAATTATCTTATGGTGGGAAGTATGGATTTAAACCAGGAGAGTTGCAGAGTTCACTAGATATTATTAGAAGCATGACAGAATATACTAGCTCAAAACTCCCAGAAATATTAAACTATTGTCATGTGTTTCAAGGTGGTCTTTCAGCAATAAATAACATTATACAAGAACTTTTTTTGATAAATAGTATTGGAGATGATAAGGCTGAAGAGCTTCTTGCTATCCAGAGTATTATTTTAAAAGCTAGACTGATTCGGTTTATTATTAATAACAAAAATAAATTTTTTAAAAAAGGAAGTTACTTTGATCAAAATAAAGCATATTTAAAAAAAGGAGATTCTGATATTGATTTTAACGATAAGGAGCGAGCAGAACTACCTAAAAAAAACTTTGATAATATGACTAGGTTGTATAATCTATATATTGACAATACAAGAACTCAACTTTTAGATAGCTATGAATATGATTCTCAAGAAAAATCCCCAGAAGATGAATCCCATCAGTTAGATCCTGTTGATGATAAAGAAGAAAAAGCAGGAAAAATAGAGAGGATAGGCGACTATCGCTATCAGAAAATAAACCCAACAATCATAGTATTGGACTTTTCTTATTATGTGTTGGGTTAATTGTAGTGATTGCTATTGTTATTAATAATATGTTTTTTGCAGATAATAATGTAGAAAAATAGAGAAATAGCTTGTTTAGGTAAGTTAGTAAGAGTTTAAGTAGTGGGGTTAGCATTTTTGGAGCTAGTTGCTTCTAATCTCTATGATAAAAAGGGTTGTTGTAAGGAGATGCAATTAAAACACCAGAGAGCATAGAGAAGATGGAAGTAGCTTTTAAGTTAAGGATATAAAAAAAATAGGTAGTTGAAGTTGCTGATTACAGATATATAATACTTGTTGTTATTTTACTAATAGCAGTTAATTATTTATTATAAATGCAAAAAAAAGATAGTATAGGCTACAATGGTTATTAAATTTTATATAGAAATTTAAATTTATGTTAAATACATTTGCAAAAATGTTTATTAATAAAAAACTCTGAAATCTTATATCAATAAAGAAAGTTATGAAAATATCAACTATAAAAAATCTCCTAAAAGTAGCTCTATTATTAAGCTTATCAAACCTATCTTTAAACTCAACATCTGATGACACAGATTACTCTGAAGAAGATGAAAAAGTGGAAAAGAAAATAAAGATTTTTCGCTATAATCAAGACTGCTATATAGAGGTTACAATTGAAGAAGATCTGAGTACAATAGGAGAACTCAAGAAAAAGATTTTTACAAATCAGGTGAGCTCAATATCTAAAAATAGATTTAATGATTTAAATAACTATGAAGAAAACAGGCAAGTAATTAGAATCAAGGGTGATTTGAAAAATACGTCATTAGAACTCAATGATAATATCCCTAATGAAGAGTTAGAGTTGATGCTGTTCTTAAAACTTTCCATTAAATCATCAGATAGCAAAGAACCTACAGTTGAAATTTTGATTAGAGAAGATAGTAAAATTTCAGATTTAAAAGAAGAAATAAGAAAAAATATTAATATAGATATTAAAGATAAATACTTAAAGATAGAGAAACATTTGGAAAACAAAATTTCAAAAAAAAACTACTATTCATTCTCTTCCTACTCAGAAGAAAAACTATTTGGAGGCACCTCAGATAATATTGAATTAAGTGAACTATCTATCTCTGAAGGCTCAGTAATTACAGTAGTTGGTTCTGAAGAATTATAACATATTGATAAATAAAACTACTTATTTATTCTTTAAGTCATAGGTTGTTAAAACCTGAAAATCCTTGTACTTATGAAAAAAAACCTAGAATCTTGAATTTTTTACTATAAAAATAGTTCAAGAATTGCAGAAATTAGATATTTCCACTAACTTTGTGCTGTTAGAAGTATATAGTTAGCCGTATTAGCCATAGATTATTGACTTAAATAAAACTTATATGAAAGTGAAAGCCAAAATTAAAAGTAAGTCACAAGTAAGCATTAAGGATAGTTGTTTTTGTACACATCGCACTCAAAAAAAAGTACAAATTAGAGAAAGCAGAAAATCACCAAAGAGCAGTGAGAAATATTTTTTGGAAAAATATAAAAAGAAACAAAAAATATTTTCTGAACCCCTTTTAATCAAACGAAAATATACTTTAGTATTATCTAAATGATTGGATTTTTAACTCATATAAATATCTCACGAAAAGTTCCTATTTATGGTTGTCAATATCCGATAAATTGAGTAGATTTGTGTTTCAAATAAATAATCCCTTCAAGGACATGAGATATAAAATTACAAAAAAGCTTACTGTTTTATATAGCTTATATTTTTCGTTAATAGGATTAGAAGCTACTACTCTAAGTAATAGAGTAGTAAAAGTTTATCGTAATGCTCAATTATCTGTGAAAAAAGAATCTTTATATAAAGTTAAAGGTGATATTAATACAATAGGAGATCTTAAAAAAGAGATTAAGAACTATCATTCTCAACAAGACTATGATGGAAATAACTATGAAGTAGAAAGGCAAATAATTAGAAATTTATCAAGCGAAGATAAAAAAGAGCTCGAAGATAATGAAGCTATCCCTAGTGAGGGAGTAGAGCTAGTATTGAAAAAACGTTTTTTTGTTTTTCTATCACCTGACAGCAAAAAAAGAGTTGAAGTTTATTGTCTAGAAGATCGTACATTATCAGAGTTAAAAGAAAAAATTTGCAAAAACACTGGGGTTAGTACTAAAAATAAACGATTAAAATTAACTTTTAATGAATCTATTGTTAAAAAAACCTTTAAATTAAATGGGGGAATACGTCGTTTAAAAGTAATTCAAGAAGAAGGGGAGTACATTTATGGAAAACGTGCTGATGATGTAAAGTTAATTGACCTAGGAACTTTTAAAGAAAACAGATTAATTACTCTAATGGATAATAAAAAAAGCTTTTCTAAGTATTTATCCATATTTAAGGCTATGTTTTAATAGAGAAACTGGGATTTATTATTTTTCAAAGTTTTTATTTTTAGTATTTTATTCTAGATCATCAACGCTTGAAGAAAGTGAAAAAATCTAATTAGAGTGACTCTCAATAAACTAAAGGCAGTTAATAGTTATAAATGTAGTCACTTGGTAATTCTTTACTATATGATTTTTTTTCTTTTTCTAGGTTATTGGAATAGGTAATATATCTTTTATAATAATAAGAAGAGTTAAAGTAGAAACCTGCTACTGCTCCTGTTCCTAATATAATAACTGTTCCATCTGGAGATACTCCTAATGATGTTGTTGTCAATGCTGTTGCCGTCACAAATCCAGCTACTTTTAATATATTTATAAAATTTTTGCTATTTTGTTTTGATGGGTTAACTTTACAATATGGTTTGCTTTTCTTCTTTTGCATCTCTAATTCTTCCTCTCTTTGTTGCCCTCGCCTAAATAATTCTTCTAGCGTTATTTCACTTCTCATCTTACTTTTCATAATCTTCATCTCTAATTCTTTCTCTCTTTTCTTTCTTTGAAACTCTAGTTCTTTTAGAGTTATTTTATGCTTATTTTCAATTTTCTTTCTTTGGAACTCTAGTTTTTCTAGCATTACTTTATATTTATTTTCACTTTTCTTTATTTGGGACTCTAGTTTTTCTAGCATTATTTCATTCCTAATCTTATTTCTTATCATTTTTTCTTCTAGATTGTTATCACTTTTTTTTCTTTGGCTATATAGTTCTTCTAGGACTATTTTATGTTTTCTGTTATCTTTATCAAACTGCATTTTAGTTCCCTCTACTATTCTAAAAACTTTCTCAAAATTCTTACTGTTTTCGTTTAGTATTTTATTTAAAGTTATTATAGGGATCTCAATTTTTTTATTTGGGTCTTCTATATATTCATTATTGATTGCAAGTTTTTTAATATCCTCTTTACCAATTTTGAGTATTGGTTTGTTTACTAATTGTTTATTTAATAACTGCAGCCTTGCATTAAGTTCTTTTAGTACATCATTTTTGTTTATTGCCTCACCACTGCTTAGTACTTGACTATTTTTTGCTGTCTGATTATTGGAGTTTTTCTCAAAAAAACAACCATGCATCTTATCTAAATTTCTTATCTGTGAAAGTATCTCTATCCTTCTTCCTGTAGCTATAGCATCTTCTATCGTACTTTTAGATTTTTTTTTGGTTTTTGTTTTATAAATCATACTCTCAAAAGGTGCCGCACATTCTTTATTTTTATTAGACGAATCTTTATCATATAATGAATGAATATTTGATGCTAAGCAGACAGAATAATAGCTAGAGATTGTTAAAACCACAAAAAATTTAATTTTTTTATAAATGAAGTTCATTACTGAGAAATGATCGGTGTTAATAGAATTAATAATTTCTATTTAAAGAATTAATCTTAGTAGTTTATGAGCTGTTAATCCTGCTCCAAGTAAACTTCCTGTTAATAAAAATGGCTGCCACCTTTCAAATAATAAAATTTGTTTTTCTAACTCTTTTATTTTTTCTTCGTCAGATTTTTTACTATCTAAAATCTTTTCAACATGAGATGTTAGCTCTCTATTTTCACATAAAAGGGCTCTTAATTTCTCTAAATTTTCTATGTTGAGTCTTTCTATATATTGGACATGTTCTAAATTTTTATGTTCATGTTCTTTGTTAATATTTCTTATTTTCTCTTCGTGAGCATTATTTTTCTCTTCTTGTTTTGCAATAATAGTTTTTATTCTATTTTTGAGTTCATTATTTTCCTCTTCTTGTTTCAAAATAATAGTGTCTATTCTATTTTTGAGTTCATTATTTTTCTTTTTTTCTTCTGCAAGAATAGTTTCTATTTTTTTTTCGTAGAGTAAATGAAAAGTTTTTATCTGTTTACTGTGTTCTTCTTTTTCCTTTTTATTTTCTGAAATAATGTCATTTATTACTTTTTTGAAGTTATTGAAATATTCAGTTCTTTTATCAGGTTCTCCAAAATGCTCTGGGTTTGTTTGGTTGAAATCAATAGTATTTTCTTTAATAAAGTACATTGGGGCTACCTTATTAGGTAATATAGTATTTTGTTCAATATTGCTTTTAGCTTCACAGCATATTTCCATACTACCTTCAAGGTCAATAATTGGATCTATTTTTTCAAAAGTTATGGCAAATGCTTCAGAAGGGTTTTCATTGTTGCTGTTAGAAGCTAAATTTTCTTTAAATGAGCTATTTAATATAAGTGTGATAATCGAAATTTTTTTTAGAGTCATAATAATTGCAGTGATAATTTTTTAATTGAGCACGAAAGACAAATTCAAGATATGCTTTACATTAAAGGTAATATATTTTTTTAATAAAAAAAAAACAAAGAAGGTTGTTTTTTGTTGAGAGCTTCAATTTATTTTTCGTGACTGCTTTTAAGATTGAAGAGATAAGAGATATGTTGTTTTTTTGTATGTTATTGTTTATTTTGGGTTTGTACATCATAACAAAAAGAAACTTTAGTTTATTATATTTCTTGTTGATGTAAACAGAGTTAGGCCTCTCTTGTTTAGATGATTTTTAATACTAATAGATCCTATATATTTAGTTTTACTACTTAATAAAAAGTCGTGTTGCCCCATCCCTACATTTAGTTAATTGAAAAAGTTACCAGAGTTAAATAAATACTTCCTCTTCCATTTTTGTTTAGAACGTCTACATAATTTTTTAAAAAAATTTTGGGTAGTATTATACTACCCTAGCAATAGAGTTACTAAGGTAAAACACTCCCAACATAAGAGAACCAAGGAATTTTGTATTTTTTTTATATTGGTAATATGTTTGAAGAAAAACAGGCTATTTACCTTCTTTAGCTAATATGGACTCTTTTCTTTTTTTGGCATTCCAAATTGAACCTACACAACACATCCACAGAGATTAATATCTTCTTTTGATAAGGTGTTTGGTTTCTTTTAGGTGAATTCCTGTTAGCATGCCGTAAATATGACATATCCCTATAATAAAAAGGAAGTATTTGTACTAAGTAACGATAATTGGAGATGTGGTAGGTATTGTGTATTTAAGAATCTTATACACTTAATTTTTGTAACAAAATACCGTAGAGTGTGTTTCGCTAAAGAAATATTATCCATAATGAAAGAAACCCTTGAAGTCTCGAGTAAAAAATGAAAGGAGAGCTTTTAGAACTTGGAGGTGAAGATGACCTCTTGGGTTTAATGGTTTCTATACTAACCATAGGAGAGCTTTATATAATTTTGCAGGACTAACCTAAAAAGGAGCCTATTGGTATGAAGTAAGTAAGAAGTTTGATAAACAACTAAAATATAAGCTATGAGGCTCTCATTTACAGAATTCTAGCTATTAAATAGAGTATCTTGTGGTGGAGATAGTTTAGATGTAATTAGAAAGAAAAAGCAAATCTAATTCATGAAAATTTTGATTTAATAGACATAACTCTTGATTCAATGATAAATGCCCCTACAAAGCAATTCGATAACTTAAAAGAAAACTTAGCTAATCTGAAAAGAGAAATAAAACCCTAATAAAATCCGGTAAAGATATTATCAATCACAAAATCTAATGGCTTTGCTAAAACAATTTTAATTCGTGCAACATATCATAATTTCATAGAAATATCAAGAATCTTGCTTGACAAAAAGGTTGTTATTGACGATACGAACAGATGCCAAAACACAGCTTTAATGGATGCTGCTTTTCTTCATCTCGATGATATGATAGATTTATTACTAAAACACAAAGCTAACCATCCCGTGTGAAATAATGACAATAAAACAGCCCTAGACTTAGCTAAAACAGAGAATGACAAGAAACCTGAAAACAGAACTAAAACCATAGGTCTTTTAGAAGAAGCTATTGTGGGAAAATCTGGTAGATCTGAGCATAAAACAAACAAACCATCCGCTAGCAGCGTAGCAAAACAAGTTTTTTATGAATTTCATTTAATGCATCAAGAATAGGGGGAATTAGATAATACAAAGTCTCTTGAGATTAAATAGTTTAAGAAAAAAGTAGCCAAACAGACAAATAAAATAATAGAGCTAATAGATAAAAACGAAGATGCTATTAAAATCAAGAGCAATGAAAGTTTCTGTTTACCAATTCTAAGCTACGCAGCAACATTTGGACTTAATGACATAGTAAAGCATTTACTCACCAAAGATGGGATTGATGTTAATGCTACGGCATACTGAAAATGACACACCTTCAAACTTTGCTGCAATGCGATATCACACTAACGTAGTAAGATCACTTACTAAGATACTCCGACCCTACTATGAAGAATGATAATAAAAACAGCCTTAGAGTGGTTCATGCATCATAAAAGTGGCAGAACCAATGACAGAAATAAAACCATAAGTCTTCTAGAAAAGGCTCTTGGAGATAAATCTAATATTCTGAGCATGAAAGATAATCAAGCAGTACGCTGAAGATAAACCTAGCAGCTTTGAGCTTAAGACAAAAATTCAACCAGAAACTAAAAGTAATTTCGCATACACTTTAAACTACCTACAGAGAATCCCTCAAACTACACAACAGGCCTTAATAAACAAGAATTTTAAATAAGCAAAACGAAGAAGTAACATATCATTTGTTTCTTTTTTAGAAAATACCATTCTGCGCATTCAAATATACATTCTGTCTCCGTTTTATCTCCAATGTCTCCATATTTACAGATAACCTTTTCCCTTTTTAAAGAGCTATTAGGCACACGTAAGGTTGTTTTTAAAATTCCTATTTTCAACACCTATAAAAAGGAGATTCTCTCAAAACGCTTAGCGAAATATAACCCAAAATAAATAAAATTATAACCCCCTTTTGTGTGGTTTTTTTATTGCAATATTTTAAGGATAGGAGTTTTTAAGCAACACCTCAGTATTATTTAAGATTTACCAATAACAGTATTGAAATTTAGCCATGATTGGCTTTTTGACTTGGAGAAGTTTAGCAGTAGCGTTATTTTAGGTTTAGGTTTTAGGTTTTAACTAGACCCAACAATTAGTGCACAGGCGCTAATTAACGAAAGAGTATGGCGGAATATTTAGTTTAGAGTAAATATTGATAGGATATCAACCTTATTTTTAGAAATACATGTATGAAAGAGGCCAATCTCTTAATAAGACAATTAACCTATAAGCAAAAGTCACAAATCAGCTCTGATTTGACATTTTGACCTCGCTTATGCAGTGCGTTCAAAAAATGCAACGTGTCAAAGGGTAACCAATATTGGTTACAGAACCATTTAAAGACAACATGTTTTTTTACCAAGGAATTAAAGTGCTCAATCTTATTTTTAAGATCTATATGACACCTTGCACGTAAATAGCGTTCGTAATTAAATACAATGGTTATTTGTTTATATTTGCCGCGTCCAAAATAGGCGCTAATGAATAAAAAGTCTTTGCCTTGTTCTATTGGTCGTTTAAAAATAAGAACTTAAAATTATTTATTATTTTAGATTCATTTTTACATAGCTTCATACTATCGCAAGTGCAAATAATCACTTTGCGTAATTGAGCATCACTTAATTTTAGTGGTTTATTGTAGCTATACATAGTGTTCTTAGTTTTTCTTTAAAATATAGGAAATTTCCTTTTAATCAAAATCAAAGAGTCTGTTGTGTTACACTTTGGTGTAGGTAGTTGCCACACTAGTGGCATATCATGGGGGTGATACTAGCACAAAAAAGAGATAGAAAAACTGCTAAGGGAGGTATAAGCTCTTGCTGCACCAAATCAATTGAGTTATCTCTGTTTGTCCACTATAAGCAGCAGATTCAGCGTTTATTAGCTGCTTAATACAATGTTCTAACACAACCCTACATATGTAGCATATCTCTTTCTATAGATTAAAACTCTATAGTTAGCTTTTTAACTAACTCAGATATACTATCCTGATTCTCTAGTGCTTTCCCTGGGTACTTCTGCTACTTGGTTAAATACCTTTTTTCTACTTAAGTTTTAATTACTGTTTCAATATTCGCTCTTTCTTCATTCTTGTGTATTTTTTTTCTTCTATAATTCTTGGCTATAACTTTTTTTTCTATTTCCAAGTCTGATATAAATGAATCTAAAGCTTCAAATTGAAAGATCACTAGTTTTTTATACAAGCCGTCAAAATGGTAAATATCGTTAGAACCAATACCAATCATTATAAATAAAGATATAGTCAAAAGACTATTAACTGCAAAATATAAGTTATTAGTTACTTCAGAGATGGATACTACTGTGTGGTTAGGAGTAAATGAATTTAAAACTGCTGATTGGTAATATCTTGTAAAAGCTTTTGAAAGAAGTAATAATCCATACTTTGATATTAATAATGTTAAAGTTGTTACTCCTAACCTTCTTTTTATAAGACTTTCATTAGTATTTATATTTAAGTGAGATAAAATATTCTTCCCAGGGTTATTGATAAGGTCAATTAAATTAGTTTGAGCTTTCTGAGAATCTATGTTGTAAGTGTGCTTCACAACGTCATTATGATAGAGTAGTACTGCTTCTCTAAGCTCAGGGCTATAATTATTATTCTTATTTATTAAATTGCTTATAGCTGTGGCTGTATGAATTCCATTAGATTTTAACTCTGATGATGTTGAATGTATGCCTCTGTTACCCACAAGCAGCAGAGCATAAAGTATTGATAACTTTACTATTTGATTTTTCATAGATCTATATAATTATAATTTCATTTTTTTCCTTTTAACCTCCCAAAGATAAACATTTTTTTTAAAATAGAGAGCAAGACACATAAATGTTTCCAAAATAGTATAGTACTTTATTAGAGGTAGATTTTGCTTTCAAAAGCAACCAAAAATACATATAGATGTGATAACAAGTATAGAAATACAAAAAACTGTTTTTTTAGGGCAAAATTTATAAGCCAATAGATATCTTGGCAAATAAAGCTACTAAAATCTTAATAAAATGAACACCCATAACTCCTGTCTTAAAAAATCTTTCTCTTTCAATAAACTTAGAAGTAATAAAAAGCCATGCCTCTACTATAGCCTTATATTGCCCTTATTGTTGCAAATGAGTGGTTGCCTAAAGGCAACCACTCATTTGCAACAAACTCCACCATTATCCGCAGTAATATCACCAACAACAACATTAACCTTAGCAGCCAAAGATCCAAACTTGGAAAAAAATGACCATCTATTGCTAAATCAAATAAAGCAATCAATCACTCAATACAAACTTCCTTTTGAGCAGAGTGAAATTTACCAAAATCTAAAACCTTATCATAAAAATTATATTTTATACTTAAGAGACAAAAACGTAGATAAGCGACTAGAGATAATTGATGCAAAACAAACTCTTCCATACTTTATTATTATAAGGAAGGCTTATTGCCAATTAGAGGATCTTAGAGAAAAAAATTATAATGAAGAACCACTAGAAGAGCAAAACATAAAACAACTTTTTGATAAAACTCTCTCTCCTCAAAATAAAAAACAACTACAAATACTCACTAAAGAGTTAATAGCACAAGGACTTTATAGAGAAAACTTCCCTTTAGATAAAAATATAAGATTGAAACCTTTTCAAATTAGAATAATGAAGCAAAATTATATAAAGGATTTCTCTAAATATGATAAAAGAGATGTTGATTTTTTTAAAATATTAATAGTTTATGGTGATAGGCAAGAAACCATTACAAATAAAAGCTACTCTTACCTAAATCAATTATCTTCTTACTATATCTCTAGCGAGAAAATTTACTTTAATGGTAGAGTATCAAGAGAAGCGTGTAGAGAGATTGGTTGTACTTTCTTCTTATGTTTTCTAATTCCACTACCATATATAGCGTATGAAATAATAGCAGTAAAGCATAATATTTGTAGTTATTACAAATGCGTTTGTATGGATTATGCTTGCAGTGATATAGAAGGTTGCACAACCAAATATTATAAAACAATGGATGATTGCAGAATAAATGAAATATATGAAAACTCGATAGGCGAATGCAAGCAAGTATGTAACTATGATATTATCGCTAGATTCATACAGCTAGAGCTTTTAGCCTGGCTAATATCAGGCTTTTATGTATTCTATAAGCTCCATAAAAACTACAAAAGTAGTAAAGGATATTATAAAAAATTGAAAAAAGAACTCGATAAAAAAGCCAACACGCCTATCCCAAAAAAACTTACAATCCCATCAAAAAAATCTTACACCTCCTCTAAGAGTTTATGTAAGCGTTTGATGAATTATGAAACAATAGTAGAGCTATCAGACGGAAGAAAAATATCAAAAGTTTGTGGATGCATAGAAAGTCCAATTTTGCTTAATGTAGATAAAATTTTTTACATATTAAAAGGATATTTTAATTGGATGTTTTGTGCAAAAAGTAAAAAAGAAGAAAGCTCAAAGCAGGAGATTGTAGAGTTACTAATAAGTAATCTAAAAGAAGAAAAGTTACTAGCTCAAGTATAGAAATCATAAAACAAAATAAAGATATTTGATACTAAAAAAGCTCTTAGTGTATTTTAAGAGAGATATTGCCAATATTTAAAAAATATTGTTGTTTTACAGAGGATTATAATGCTACCATCTTAAAAAACGGTCTAAAGCTTTGAATAAGTCAGATTTTGGCCTAATTCTGTGTTAGTTTTTATATTTCATAATTTTCTCGTCTATTACTTTGAGCAAAACTTGATGCTCTGTTGAAAAAAGTAGACTCTTATAACTTCTTGACCTGAAATGATGATTGGCTTTATATTACCAATCTGTATAAAACAAGCAAATAGTAGATATTTGCTTACCTCAATTTTTTTGCATAGCTATTTTTGGCTTGATTGATTATCCTCAAGAGAGGTTTTGAGCTGTAATCTCATTACTTTAGTGAGTTATTGTAGTGTTTTGGCTGATGATGATACCTAGAGTTTCTCACTATTATCAAATAAAACTTTTATGAAAAACAAGATTAAAAATAAATCACCGATAAAGAGCAGGGATAGTTTTTTTGTTTGCACCCGCAATCAAAAAAAAGAACAACCCAAAGCAAAGAAGAAAATCACCAAAGAACAGTGAAAAATATTTTCTGAACCTCTTTTAATCGGAACTTCCTTTAAAGCAAAAATAGACTTTAGTATTATCTAAGTGATGAGATTTTTAACTCATATAAATATCTCACAAAAAGCTATTATTTATGGTTGTCAATCTCCAATAAGGAGTATATTTGTGTTTTATAATTAATAACCCATGGGATTTAGATTAAAATTTGTTTTATGTAGTTGTAGTTTATATCCTTCAATAATAGGATCATAAGCTACTACTCTAAGTAATAGAGTCGTAAAAGTTTATCGTACTACTCTATTATATGGGGAAAAAACAACTTAATATAAAATTATAGGGAATATTAATAGGATAGTAGCTCTTAAAAATAAGATTACGTTGCATCATTCTCAACAAGACTATGATGGCAATAACTATGAAGAAGAAAGACATATAATTAGAAGTTATTCAATAAAAAAAATACTCGAAGATAGTGAAGCTATCCCTAGTGAAAAATTAGAGTTGGTGCTGATAATAAAATTTCTTGCTCTTAAATCACCCAAAGGCAAACAAAAAGTTGAAATTTTATGCCCAGAAGATTGAAGAGTGTCAGATTTAAAAAACAAAATGTACAGCATCTTTGGGATTAGCAACAAAAATAAATTATTAAAAATAACCTATCAAGATATTTCTATTAAAACAGATTGTAAATTCTCTGTGAATGACCCTCGCCTACAAAGGGCTAGTGGAAAACTTGATCAAGATCAATACTTACTTAGTAAGTCTGCCGATAATCAAAAACTAAATGAGATAGTTTCATCTAAAGAAAATATATTAATTACTCTAGTGGATAATAAAAAAATCTTTTCTAAGCCTTTATCTATTTTAAATAATCCAATAGGCTATGTGTTTGTAGGGCTAATAGTATTTGTGATTTTACAAATTTTTATTACTTCTATTTTTATTCTAACTCATCACCACTTGAAGGAAATGAAAAAGTCTAAAAGCTTGAGATTTCAAGTATCTAATATGTATCTAAGGGAGGGTTACTAGCCTATCTCATTAGGCGGTTAATAGTGCCTCTTGTTAAATGCATCAACATTAAAGTTATTATCTAATGAATTTATAGCTGAATTTAGATAAATAATTTTTGAGAAAAACACGTAAGTGCTCTCTAGTGCTTTAGCCACCTAGTTAAGTAGATCTCACTTGAGATGTTTGTACTCTATGAGAGTTCCTTCTGTAGTTTTTTAAATAAGTTGTTTTGTTACAATAATTGTTGTATTCACGGAATGCTCAAGGAGATTCACCTAAAAGCTCAACCCATACAGGAGCAAAAAAATATATAGATCCATTGAATAGCTGAGTTTTTCCTATTAATTTTCTATATTCCAACTTTAAACTATTCCATTGCTACACTATAATGTTCATCTCTACTTTTTGCAATCTTATTTTTTTATTTCAATACTTTTGAAGTTTCATCTTAGTTGCAACTTCTATATAAGTATCATTATTAATTTTATCTCTTAATTTATCTAACTGATTTTATTTCTTTATTAAGAGCTTCTTGTTTATTATTTATGCCATTTAAAAGAATAGTTATACATATTTCAATATCTTAGAGCTGAAGGTATATCTTTTTATAGTATTACTGCAAGAATCTTTTTTAATTAATTCAACTTTTAAATATTCTTTCAAAAGGTATTGTGGCTTTTTATTATCATTGAATGGTGAAGTTGTTGCAAAAGCAGAAGAGCAGTTTGTGAGTGCTTAATTTTTTAATATATAGTGAGTTGCTTCTAAGAAAAATAATATTGCTACTACTGATAATACTCTTGTAGAATATTTTTCTTGGTCTCCTTTTTTCTCCGTGCCTTCAACACCGATCCTTCTAGAAATTCATTAAAGAGCCTTTCTTTTCATCTGACTTTGTCATTCGTTCCTTCCACTCTTTATCTTCTCTTACTTCTGGTTCTTTCCGTTCTTTTTCTATATTATTTAGAAGCTCATCCATTTCTTCTTTTATTATACTCTCTATCTTTTACCTTTATATGTCTGCTTGTTCTACTATTTCTTTCACCTATTGTTGTTAATAACGAATAATTATAGAGAGCTCTTTATTTGTTAGTGTAGTGTTTGTTATTAGAATAATATTTTCTTCAATTCCAATAGAATTCTAACTATGAATTTTATCCATTGATTGATTGGCCAATGTTAATTCTTTTTATTATTTAAAAGAGAGACTTTATGCACATTTTAATGTCACCTCCATAGTATAAAGTCACTTGGTATGTTATTATACCAAATTAAAAGATAGCCTATTTTCTTCAACTAGCTTTTTTATTTACTGAATCTGCCGTCATTAGAATATGATATGAAGATAAACTTTTTGTTCTTCTTACAAATATTACTTTATGCTTAGATATAATGAAAGTAAATACAACATTTTTTAAATGAGTAATTTTTATATTGTAAAAACTTATGAGTAAAAAAAAACATATAGATGTGATATTAAGTGCAAAAACACAAAAGATTGCGGATTTGCAATAAGCTTTACAAAAAAAGAAGTATTTTAGAAGACAATTCTGCTAAAATCTTAATAAAATGCAAGTCCACAACCACTATCTTAAAAAAGCTTTCACTTTCAATAAACTTAGAAGTAATAAAAAGCCATACCTCTATTATAGCCTTACATTGCCCCTATTGTTGCAAATGAGTGGTTCCTAAAGGCAACCACTCATTTGCCAAAAGCACCACCATTATCCGCAACACCAGCACACAAAACAATATTAACCTTACCAACAAAGAACCCAGCCATAGAAACAAATGATCATACACTGTTAATGCCAAATAAAACAAAGCAATCAAGTATGGAGTATGAGCTTCCATTTGAGAGAGACACTCAATACCAAGAGCTAAAGCCGCACCAAAAAGACTATTTATTATCTCTAAGAAATATAAACGAAATTAAACGACTAAAGATAATTGATGCAAAGCAAGCACTTCACTATATCCTTATTATAAGGAAAGCTTATGAGCAATTGGAAGAAATTAGAAAAAAAAGCTGTGATAAAGACAATATGTTAGAAGTTGACGAATTAATTAAAATATCTGATAAGTCCCTTTCTGTGGAAAAAAGAAGACAAATCCAAATAATTTTTAAGGAACTTCAAGAGAAAAAATTTGATAAGGAGAACTTCGATTATTGTCGATATATAAGGTTAAGCGATAGACAAATTAGAGTAATGGAGAGAAATTATCTTAAAGCCATATTAAAATCAGATAATGAAAAAGTGGATTTTTTCCAAATATTAATAACTTCTGATATAGACACTAGAAATACTAAAAATAGAGCCTTCTCTTACCTTGCTCATATTTCTACTTCTTATAGAGATAATGAGAAAGTTTACTTTAATGGAAGGGTCTCGAGATCACTTTGTTATTTACTTAGCTCTATTGTTGGCTTAGTTATAATACCAGGTCTATATACAATAATGTTTCTAGCAACAGAACATCCTATTTGTGGATACTATAAGTGTGATTCTAGTTATTTTACTCAAAACGGTATGCAAGTTTGTTCTAACAATTATTATAGAAGCTTAGAGCAGTGTCAAGTGAATGAAATAACAAAAAAATCTTTTGCAGAATGTAAAAATACATGCAATCAAATGGCTATTTTAAAGTATGTACCTGCGGTTTTTTTAGGATGTGTGTTTCTGTTTTTCAGTGCAAGACAAATCGCTCTAAAGCGTATATGCAGTGAGAAATATTTTAACAAGCTAAAAGAGGAACTAGAAAAAAAAGCCAACACACCTATTGCTGAAAAACTCACAATAGTTACAAAAAAACCTAATAGTTCCTCTAATAATTGCTTTAAACGTTTTATAGGCTATCACACCATAGTAGAGCTATCAGATGGAAGTAAAATTTCAAAATTTTGTGGCTGCATAGAGGATTCATTTACGCTTAATATAAATAAAATTTCTTACATATTAAAAGGATATTTTGATTGGATGTTTTGTGCAAAACCCAAAAAAGTAGAAACCTCAAAAAATCAAATAGTAGAACTGATAGTCTCAAATTTAAAAAATAATACAATCGAGTAAGTTATTTGGAGAGTAATTATTTTAGAGCCCAGCAAAAGTATTAATATTAATATAAAATATTTTATGTCAATGATGTAAGGTTGTTTTTTTATTAATGAGAATAAGTATATTTTTTTATAAAATTGTATGTGTTTATAGAACTATATTATTAAAAATTGTGAACAATTTATCTCTATCAGTATTTTGTATTGCTTTATAGTGAATATAAGTACAACTAATTATAATGGTAATAACCAACAAAAAACTAATTTTTATACTTCTCTAACTTGGAAATGCAAAGGGTGTACTGTTTTAAATCTATCTTCTTGTAAAGATTGCAACTTGTGTGTAACATTAAAAATAAAACTCCTTGATAATAAATGTAAATATAAAAGGTGTAAAACTTTAAATGAACCTCCTTCTAAAAAATGCTTTAGGTCTATATTAACTTTAGATGCCAATAAAAATAGAGGCCGATACAACTCGAGGATGAAAAGTCACACAGTTTCTAATTTTAAAAAAATTAAGCGAGGGCATTAATCTTGCTTGTTTAAATTATAGAAATTGTGATTTTATTGAAACTAGCTTTATAAACTGCCACTTTTGGGTAGCCCAATTTGATTGTTCAGCTCTTTTTAAAACTAAATTTAGTCGTTCTTTACTTTTTGTGGCTAGTTTTGATAATGCTAAGAGTATGGAGCGTGAATTTTAAAGGTGCGTTAATTACAGAGGTGCAAATTAGGGATATTTATTTAAAAAAAGGAGTAAATATTAGAAATAAAGGTGTGTTAGTTTTTGAAGATATAAGTTAATATGTTATACCTAATTGGTTAAAACCCATATCTGGTCACAACAGGCAATTTTGTAATTAAATACATATGTTTATTATCATAGCGCACCGTAAAACCACATCTGTTTAATAAGGTGCTATTTTTTTAGTTAGTGATAAATTGATTTCCAATATAGGAAAGAACTACATTAATATATACTCCAGCGCAACTGCTCTGCAAAGTAGCCAGGAGGGCACAAAGAATTACTCTGATAATGATTTTTAAATCTGGATAATGTTGCTTGGTAACTCAAGCTAGAAGTTCTTTCTTCTATTAACCTCAACTTTAGGTGGATAATTAAGTAATAAGTGTAGGTGAGGTTCTTAGGCGTTAAGCTCAGCTAGCTCAATTCTAAAATATAGGCAAATTTTTTCTATCCTGTTTTTTATAGAATCAAGATGTTTTTTATAAAAAATAGATCAACAGTACTTAGTAATAAAGCTCAAGTGTAGGTGCATTAGAAATACATACCTTATAGATCTTCAGTGTTTTCTTGAGTTGTTGAATTTAGTTTATTATCAAAAAAAAACTAATATCTAAAAATATTGGTATAGCAACTAACCCACTCTTTTGTAAGGGAAATTCCTCTAAAAACTCTACAAGTTTAAAAAGCTATTTTTGGTCTCCAAGCAGTAATTCTTTGGGTTGAATATCTTAGGAGGTTAGATAAAATGAGCTCAGATGGTGGGTTTAAAGAAGCAGTAGCTTATTTATAAGCAAAAAGAAAAAAGCAGGAAGCAGGAGAAACTTTTAAAGAAGTATACAAAAGTATGGGCTTAGAGAATATGATCTACACAGATATAACAAACAATTTAATACATAAAAAACCATTATTAGTAGGTTCACCTATAAGGTAACAATTAGCAAAAAGGGTATTTAACTTTAGTAAAAGAATCTGAGTTAAAAAAGAGATGAAGCCAACGTTTTAAATGTTAGTGGTGCGTTAATAGTCTAGAAGACAATAGCTGTGATGGAGGTATAGGTAAAAAATAATAAGCTTCACTCTCAAAGGATTAAAGTTACATTTATTCATATAACCTGAAAGGCTCTCATACATTACCATGGGATAAACAGTAAAATAAAATATACTCCAATAATAAAATAATCTTTAATAGAGGCTCTCTATATACTTAACTCAACTTATTTGTGAAGGCAAGCTGTTGGTTAAGGGGAAAACAAGGAAAATGAAGCAACAGTAGGGTTGACCTAGGACTACAAACAATAGAGATACAGGAAAAAAATAGGTCAACTTAAAAGTCTTTGCCCGTGAGCTAAAACCTCAAAAACAAAAAAAGGGAAATTTACAATAAAGAATATCAACGGGACTCCGTTCATCTAAACTATCTTGCTGATGGTAGATAAGTGGAGAAAAAGATAAGTTTTACAAAAAGGGAAAAAGGTAAAATATTAGTGATTTACTCTAAAACTTCAAGTAAAACAACATTTAAGTTAAATGACCTAAGCAAGAAGACAAGCTTAGTACCAGAAAAAGCCCAATATGAGAGATTAGTAAATGATATACTAACCTATGGGTAACCATATTAAAAGAGTAATCCCATCTGTGTCTACTCCATCCTCCAAAGATCTAATTCCAAAATCTTCGAGGCTAACCAAAAAGTTAATTTGGTCTACATGCTTAACTTTACTTTTTAGTTTGGGTATAGGCGAATTATAGGATACTCGCCCCCTGTAGTAAAGGGAGTAGTCAATTGGCAAATTGACCAAATCACAAGTTGTCACTATCCCTACCTTTTTCTCTTTGGCATACTCGCTAAGCTAGACTAAGTTTTGTTCTTAATATTGTAGTATTTCTTCAAGCACACTACAACAATTTAAGAGTTCAGCATACTAATATTATCTTTATACTATGAACTATATAAAAATAAAAAAAACTGCATTGTTGTTTTTAGCATCAACATCATACTTAAGCGCAACCTCAACAAATATGCCTACAACCACCAATGGCAAGTTAGAACTAATTACTCAACACTTTTTGGACATATACCAATGGCAAAAATCAAAGCCAAATGTAAATCAAGGAACCCATCAAAACAAAATAGCAACTTTAAGAGATGAGATAAAACTTCTAATAAATTCAGATCAAGCCATTGTCAACCAAAGAACCCCTAAATTCGAAAATACAACAATTACAATGCAGGCAGTACGTCTTAGATACGCAGATATAATTGACATTTTATCTAAAAGAGATCAATTTAATATTAACATCAAAGACGATGACGGAAATTCAGCTATAACTTGGGCTTCATTTTTTGGACATACATCAATACTAAATCTCTTGCTTAATACAAAAGGAGCTGACATTAACATCCAAAACAAAGAAGGGAGCACACCTTTAGTGGTAGCAGCAGAGAAGAACCATCATGGTGCTATAGAATTACTATTAAATCGCGGAGCTGATATTACAATTAAAAACAATAAAAAGAAAACAGCTTTAGACATAGCTATCGAGAAGCTAGAAAAATACCTTAACAATGGAACCTCTGTCGACAAAAACATCTCTCCATCTGAGAAAACCCTTAAGATTAGAGTAACTAAAAAAATTATAGAGCTTCTAAAGACTGCTCGGATGTACTTATATATAAGGAGAGCATTATGGGCTTTAGCAGCTGTTCTTTTGCTTACATTAACTGGAGGGGGTATCCATCATTACATCTTAGAACCAAGGGCAGACGCTTAGGGGCTTGGTAACAAGTAACTCTGAAGTTCGCCCCCTTTCCGCACTTTGCTAGAAGCTGATATATAAATTTAATATATATTTAAATACATATTAAATGCACTTACAAAGCTTTCACCTTGTCAATAAAAATCTATTCATTAGCGCCAGGAAGAATTTTATTTTTTCGAGTTCTTCTTTAAAAAAAGGTTTTGAATTTGGGGGAGGTAGTTGAGCGGTAGCGTAATTTTTGATTTTACATCGTAAAATCAAAAATTAGCGTTTGGGCGCTTAATAAGGAGAGGAGATGGCAGAACATGCAGTGTAGGAAAATATTCTTTTAACGTTAGGCAACAATACAGAATCGGCATAAAAATTCCAGCATACTATTTGTTATTTTTATAGTGTGAATTATACAATAATAAAAAACTAGCAGATTTGTTTTTAATACAAGCATCAGGGTTAAGCGCAAGCTTGATAACTCAAGATGAAAAAAACAACGATACTAGCCCAGATGATTTAGAAACCCAATACAACAGCATCCTTAATGGAGAAATAGAAAACATTGACCTCTTGTGCTTCTGCCTATCCACCCAACCTAAAGCTAAGTAGGTGGCATTTAAAAGAATGCTCATAGCACTTATAGGGTCAAAAAAATAAAGAAATCGGTTTAAAATATGTTGATTTATCATGAACTTGGGAATGTGCTAATTATCTTCACTCTACATACAAATAATCGTAAGAATCAAACTCTTATTTTTATGTATTAATGCGAACGGAGAGATAATTCAAATAAGAACGCTTACATTAGTTCTCAAGCTCTGGAATAATGAAATTAATACTAAACTTCATCTAAAGAGTTATGCGGAGTGTGTCTTTTTTTTATCAAAAGTGGATGTGAATTACATAGGAATAGATCTTCTTCTAAGGTACGTTGTTGAGCAATAGTAGAAAAAGAAAAACAATTTATGACTAACCTAGAACCTTTGAAAGCTTTAGATTATAGCAGTTAAACAGCTACCATGTAAAACTTAGAAGTTGCATTTGTCATGTATATTGTAACACAGCTAGTTGTAATAGAGCCTGTATTAAAACTAGAAAAATTATTATATAAACCTTTTCTATTAATCATTTCTATCTCTGTATTTTTTACAATTGCTGTTTTATTAATTGTTTATTAGAAGATCTATTATTAGAATCTGTTAATAATGATAATTTACTTTCTTTCTATGTTTTTATCTTGTTACCATAACATCTTTTAACTAAGGTTATTTAACTAACCTTTTTTAATATTTCTTTTTTGTGGTTTGATAGAAGAAAAATAAGTTGATGGGTTGATGATTGTTTTTCTGCTTTTACTTATTTTTTAAAATTTTATATTATTTTCCACTTTATTATTTTTATTTATTATAGCTATATAGGTTGTCATAGCTCCTGTTCCTGTCTAATTAAACAATGAACTTACTCTCTTGAATTACCACTGGATATTGTGTTGATTTTCTAATGAAATTAAGTAATCTCCTAATCTCACTAACGCTATGACTAAGGTAATAACTACTGAGCCTGCTATTGTTGTTGATAGAAGCCATAGTCCTGCTAGTAATAACCCTAGTCCTATTATATCCGAGTTGTTAGCAGAACCTGGGGGCAATAGTTTTTCACCTAATGTTAGACTCTATCTTCCCATTAAACTTGAGTAAAATGTTCCAAAGTTTACTAATGCGGTACCTACATTAATTAATGATACCCCTGATAGCATAACTACCCCCTCTGTTGATATCATTTTATTAGTTGAGTCTATTGTTCCTTGCTCCTTTCTTATAATTTCTTCTTGTTCATTTTTATAGGCTTCATTACTGTATTTTATGTCATTGATCTGTTTTAAACGATATTGATTTGGATATAACTTTCTTTGTAGCTCAATGTCCATGCTTCGAAATTCTATATTACTACAAGTTTTTTTATAGTTTTTATATTTTCAAGACTGATTGAATTTAATTTTAAAGTAAAATTGTGGGCTAGAAAAACTTTTTTTATTTCGTTTCTATCTACTATTGAAGTATAGTCTAGGACACTAAGGCCTTCTTTTTTTTAATTGTAGGATCAGCACCTTTTATTCCGAGTAAAGTTCTTACTACTTCTTTTGCATTTGCAAATACAGCACATTCTAAAGTCGTAAAATTATTTATATCTATAATAACATTAGGGGGTTAATCCCATTTTCTATAAAATATTTCACCAATTTCTGATCATGTGCATCTATAGCATAAAAAAATCATCGGTAAGATCATGCGTGTTAGTATTTTCGTTAGTAGACCAAGGTATAAAATTAAAATAACAGCCATAGCTTGAGTAATCAGTGGTGGTAGCTAAAAGATTGCCACCACTACAGAGAAGATATAGGGCAATGCTACTTTTTTTATATTTATTTTCATGAGGTTAAAAGGATTGTATTAATTGAAATTAATACATAAATCTACATAGGCAGATTAATAAAGCAATAATAAACTATACATATTGAGCTTGCTCTAGAAATACTACCGTTTTTTGTGATGGATAATATAGGACTGTACAAAAAACTCTCGCTTGTTTATTTTTTACTATAGTCCTTAGAAGTTCACATGAGTAAAATGTAAGTTTATTTCAGTATTATCAATAAAGGAGTCTATTATAGATACTTTTTTAAGAAATTAGTGTTTCCCCAACAGATTTCACATAGCTAAGATAAATAATATTGTTTTAGTTTATTTCTCAAAAGCGTATATATTCTATAAATCAGTCCTGTAAAAAATAAAAGGTAAAAAATTTAGCAACACCACTAAAAAGAAACCTTTCACACAGAACAACAACAACAATAGCAGAATCTAGGAGTTTCTCTATTAATGAATCCTTTTTATTTTTTTGGATCCAAAAAAGTTAACTTCAATGAGTCTCATAACCACTGAGGTGTAAATAATCGTGTAACTATCTTGTGTTTTAGCTATTATTACAGCTGGTTATACCATTAACTTTTTATAGAAAAGTTAATGATTAGTGTTTAGGGCTACTCTTTTTTGTCTAAAAGAGTAAGTTGATATATCTGTTTAGTTTCTTCTGTTAGTTTAAAGCTATTTGAAATTCCTAATCCAACTATCCAAATTATTTGATTTTTAGAGAGTACTACTAAAGTTTCTTTTTTCATTGGAAGAGGGACTTTTTTATTTATCAAAAACTTACTAACCAGTTGTGTAAATGGTTTATTTTTAGTAAGTGGAGTCCACCTATCACCTTCCTTCCAGTTGCGAATAGTAAGAGGAAATGTAAGTTTGTCTTTGTCTAGTAGTGCTTTTTTTTTATCAAAGTAGGGTAGGAAGTTTGTTTTTTTATAGGTTTTTATATCGAAAAAATGTTCTTTAATTTGAAGAGAGGCTACGTTGTATTTTAATTTATGCTCATGCTGTAAGTTTTTTTTATTTGGTACTATGATCCAACGTCCTCTACTTGAGACTAAAGAGTGTGATTTACTTTTGAGATTTTTGCCTGCCTGTGGGGGAGAGTCAATCCAAGGCTGAATTTGCTTTATATTAAACCCTAGTGGTTTTAGCCATGATTCTAAAAGCAGCGGTGCGTAGGTAAGCCTAAGTAACTCATCTGTAATGAGGTATGGATAAGGAGTTTTATTGCAATAAAACTTTTTGAAGCATTGATCCATTCTCTCTTGTGCAAGTTTTGAGGTTTGATTAATTCTTTTTAATGTGCTAAAAAGGGTGGACTCAATTGATGGATTGATCTCCTTGAGAAGTGGAATAACTTTATTTCTTATGCGATTTCTATCATACTTTAGAGATTTGTTTGATAGGTCTTCTCTCCATGTTAGGTTCTCTTTTTGTGCATAATCTAAAATTGTTTTTTTTGAACAAAAAAGAAGAGGCCTTATGATTTTATCTCTTTTAGGTGGTATCCCACACAAACCTGCTATGCCAGTTCCTTTAGATAAGTTACGAGTTAGGGTCTCTAATGAGTCATTTAAATGATGAGCTGTTGCCAAGTACTTTAAATCATTTTCCTTACAAAGCTCTTTAAACCATTCATATCGTAGTGTTCTTGCTATCATTTGTATTGACCCACCAAATTTCTTTTGATGCGAAGTAACATCTAAATATTTACAATAAAATGGTACCCCATATTTTTTTGCCAAGCTTTTTACGAACTTTTCATCTTCATCAGAACTATCTCTTAGTTTGAAGTTTACATGAGCAATATGAAAAGGTTTTTTTAAACGAAAGAATAGATTAGCTAATACTGAAGAATCTACACCGCCACTAAGTGTTAAGAGTAGGGGGGTGTTTTCTGTAATTACAATATTTTTTTGTGCTAGAAACCCTAGCATTTGTTCTGGTAGTGTTTCTATTTTTTTTGAAAATTTCATAAAATGTAATAAAGTTGTATAGATAGAAGTTAAATAATAAAGGTGGGTTAAAATTTTTAGATATAAAGTGTTTTTTCGTATAATATGGTAAGCAAAATTACTCCTTTGTTCAAAATAATTTATTTAATATTTTTTTTTAAAAAAAAGATTGTCAAAACTATATAACTAAAATTATAAGTTATATTTAGTTGCATCGACTATCAACCTTTGCAAACATAATTAATAACAGTTACTAATTATACCCTTCTTTGGGTTTTGTTTAATTTGAACGTTGTTAACTTATATTATAACAGGTTGTTAATATATAGAGTTGTTATCAAACTACAATAATATAAAAAAATTAATCAATTACAATAACCAGAGTTATGTGTATTTGAGTTTTGTTTTGTGTTATAATTTTATGTAAGAAAAAACGTGACTTTATTATATGGATATAGAAATAAAAAAAGTTCTAGGCTCATTAGTTAGAAGATTGAGAAAAGAACACAATAACAACAATATGACTCAAAAGGAATTTGCTGAAGTTAGTGGACTTCATATTAATACAATTCACCTTTTGGAACGTGGTGTTAATGAGCCAAAAGTCATGACTTTTGTATATGTCGCTCGTGCCTTGGACATGGAGCCTGAAAAACTTATGAAGCTTTTAATGGATGAGTATTATAATGATATTAGTAAATAATACTTTTACTAATAAAGATCAATACTCCTAGCAGTGTTAACAATCTTATAGTAGCTCTTTTTCTATAGAACTATTGCTTTATTACTTTTTTTATCTAAAATGATGTAAGATACTGTTTTAATAAAAAAAACTATAAAGTAATGAATAATATATCCAAAAATCATTAAAGTTATTATTTTGAGCATAAAGTATATTTTTTTTATTAAATTTAGTAGAAGTAAAAAGTAGGATTTTGTGACTTTGTAGTCAATAATTATCTCTTCGTTAATTGCTTTTAATAAAGAACCAAAATTAGAGTCTTTTTCTGATATATCTTTTGTCATATTTTCTTTTTTAGTCTTAGATGGTAGAAAAAGCTTAGTTGCTGCTTTTATTATTTCATTTTTACTAATTAGTATACTACTAATATATGAATTTACGTCAGAGATTGAAGAATATTCTTCTAGAGATTTAATTTTAGTATTGCTAGCAATACTAAAATTAAACGATAAAAGCATAAACATAAAAGTTTTTATATTTTTTTTAATAATCTTTTTATCACACATTCTACGAAAAATAATCAATATCCGATTATAAAAAACTCCTATAAAATGGGAGTCAATAAATAATTAACCATTTTTACATCTAATCAAAAAGAGTTATTATATAAAGATCTAGCAGAAGCTAGAAAAATATAGTAACAAAAGAAGTTTTCTTTTTGCAGTTTAAAATAAAAGACAACTTCTAAAAAGATAAAGAAAGAGTAGTCAGCTTTATAAAAAAAGAGGGGTTTCTTCACCTTAAAAATAATATAGTAACATATATTTTTTTATTATGACGAACTTTATTTGAAATGTAATGGTATCGTAGTTAAGTATTACCACGTTATATGGTGTCATATTGATGTCTACATACAATTCTCAGTTTTTATATATGATTTATTAGGATTAGGTTAGATTTATTTAATAATAATCTCTACATAAATTGAAAAAACATACTCGATAATCTACGATTTAGATTATCGATTGCCTAGACAATTTATTTAAAAATAAATATCCTTTTCAATACACATTACAATTATTAATCCTCATTATATGAGGATGATAATACTTAGTTCTATTTTATTTTTTTTTAAAAAAGTTAGTCAAAAATCACATCAATAAAACAATATTTTAATAACAAAGAATAGAAGCAAGTAATGTATTTATTAATCAATCAATTTGCTCCTATCTAAAAAACTATTACCTTATAATTATTACTTTTTTTCATTTATGATGAAAGTTTTGTATAAGTATCAATTAACTCTTATATATCAAATAAATAGCAAGATCTCTTTAAGTGTAACCTTTAATTTGTGATTACACTGTAGATATATTGCTCTTTTCATTTTTAATAATCGCTTTCTGTTGTACAAATTGCATTAAGATTTAGACAAGTTCGGTGGTATCTATCAATGAAAAATCCAATTTTATTAAATTTTGCGCTTGAGCTTTCTGAAATAAAGTATTTTTAGTTCTATTTCAGTTTTTGTTAATATATATAGATTATGACTTTCGAAATCATATCCCGATATAACAGCAAGGGTTTCAAAATTTCCTAAAATATTATTATTAGCAGTTAAAACTATATGCATATTTTATATGAAAAATAAAGCTACACTGGATAGTTTTTCTAAAAAAGAAATTCTATTACTTGAATATGAACTACTCTTTATCTAAAGCTCTTGAGAGATTAATTGGGGAGATGAACTGTGTTTCTTTTTTCACTATTGCTTGCCTGGGGCTAAAATCAGTAGAAGGCTTCTCGCCTCTTAAGTTGACTTAAGATTCACTACCATAAATATATGACACCCCTTCCCATAACTCCTACATATTAATTTTATTTACAAGAGTTTATGCCATAGTTTAATCACTCCCTAAGCATTCTTCTCATAGGTTACCTAATAGATAACAATGGACTACAACTCATAGTAATTATAATTGTCATATTCACAGGTGTTATGATTAATCAATCTCCTTTAAAGACCTCTTTGTTTATTTTTTGGCCCTATATGTGATGTTAGCTTATTCCGAATTCTACCACTTCTAAATATCCCGTTTGTTTGATACTGCTTTCTACTAGCTTTATTTTTTAACTATTCTATGGTTTATATTCTATGGTTTCTTTGCTTTATGTTTTTTTGTCATTTGTTTGATATTTAAGTACTCAAAGAAAAGAACATTTGTTGCTTTTTATCAACTATGTTAGTACTTGTTTGGTGACAAAAATTTTCACTTATATTTGTTATTATCCTTTGGTTAGTGAGGAAAATATAATCTTTGATTTAAATATTTATTTTACTTCTTTTTTTTTGAAGGTTTTTTTTATAATAGGCTCTTTTCCTTATCATCTACTTTTTTGAATTATAAATATATGTGGCTTAAACCAATACACTTAGCTTAATATCTTTTTTTACCCATGCGGATTGGGCTTTTAAGTGAATCCGTGTCAATATACCATAAATGTGGTATGTTGTTGTAAGAAAAACCCTAGTTTGAAGCACATTGGGCAAATGAAGCGTGTGTGAATAGGTGGGCTGAAGCACGGGGTATTACTTATGAATTTTATTTGATTTTATTGTGAATTAAGTTGGTTCTTATGTACTCTCTACCATCATCCACTATGTAGTTTTTGTTGGTTTGTTAATGTTGCTTTGAGTAAGGTTATAGTAATATAAATATTTATTTGTGTATACTGTTATTGATAGCAACAAGAAAAATGAGTATTTGTTTAAAAAAAGAAAGTTTTTTTCATAAAAGGTATTTTTTAATTATTAAAAACATATTGTTAGTAGTGATATATATTTTTTTTTCTGCTTATACGCTATAATTTTTATGAACCTTTTTACTTATAACTGAAAGATTTGATTGGTTCCATTTTCTTGTTTTAAATTATTTATTTTTAATGCTTGATGGTATGATTGTTTTACTCTTTGCCAAATAGGGCTTTTGCTATCTTTTAATTCTATTAATGTTTGAATTAATTTTTTACTATATAGCTGACTAGATTCTAGGGGCAGAAGTGTTGGTAGATGATCAATTGCTATGATATCTAGTGGTTGTTTTTTGTTTATAATAATTCTTTGAACAGGATTGTTTAATGTCGTAATTTTATTGTATACTGATATGGGATTGTTTATATTGTTTGGATCACATGATACATCTGAGATAACTGTTAATCTTCGATTATTTGATTTACACATTTCTAATGTTATAAAGGGCTTTATGCTTTTTTTTAGGTTAATGCAATTAACAAATATTTCATGATTACTAACTATTTCTTTAAATGGACCTCCATTTTCAGTATTTTTTGAACCCCACTCTGTAATATCTGTTATTCCACAATTTTTGGCTATGTGTAATGCTCCTAAACCACACCTACCTGATGCACCAATTATTATGATTGATGGTAATTTTTTATTTACAGAAAGTGGTATGCATTTTTTTAATAGGGTTTTACATTCTTTTATCATTGATTTTTCACTCTCAAAGGGTTTGACAATTTCAAGCTTTTCAATTAATGTTTGCTTGCACCATACAATTATGGCTAATGCCATACCTACCATTCCTGCTGCTTTGCCAAATGTTGCTATTCTTTTGCCATTGTTATCAAATAAGTATTCTAAGTCTAGTATTTCTCCATTGCCCTCTACAAATTTTTTTAATAATGGGATTGCTTCTAATTGCCCTTTAAAACTGTGAGAAAAGAATATGTGTCTATGCTGAAATGTTTTTGGTTTTTTATCTGGTAAGTTTTTTAGGCCTAAAATAAACGCCCAAGATGGAGCTTTATCAATCCATGATTGTGAGTTAACTAGCTTACAGCCAACTTTTTCAAATTTTTCATCCAGAATGCAACGATTATTACTACGCTCCACAACAACTTCAAATCCTGCTTTTATTAGTCTTAGACAGTGTTTGGGTATAATTGGACAGCGCTTTTCTCCAGGTTTTGTCTCATCCCGCATCCAAATTAATGGTGAGGAGCTATTTTTAATTTTAATATTGAGTTTTTCTGCTTTTCTAAAGGACATATTTTGCTTGTAGACATGAAGTTATTTCCCTTGAATTTCTCCATTTTTATTAACTTTTCCTAACTACTAGCCTATGTAAAAAGATTCATTCATCTTGAATAATACGAAAAATTTACTCTGTTGTATTATTTATGTACTTGGAAAAGTCAAGTAAAAAAACAAACCCTATTGTTATGAATATACAGGTTAAAAAATCTATATTAATAGCCTCACTCATTTTTAAGACATATCCTGAGATACACAATTTTTCTAACTAAAGCAAGAGCGATAATTCAAATTATTACTAAACAGACCAATGAGTATAGTAATAATAGGTTTTTTTAGAAAGGTTGAAAGAAACCATCTTTCTTGTTCTCAAGTGTTAGATTTTTTTGAAGAACACAGTGATAAAATTAATGAATAGTTTCAGATATCATACGAATTAAAGAAGGGAAAAGGATACTTAGAAATAAGATAGGCGAATAGTAAAACAAATACTAGGAGAAAAAGAACTTCTAAAATATAGCAGATATATTTCTTTTAATGAATTAAATCTAAAATTAGATGAGTTAGCAGTGAGTATATTTTCTAAAATGGAGATTTATGATAATAGCTTTCTACCGTATCTATATACTAACTCTATTATTTTGGGAAAGGGGGTTTCCACTTACTATTTTATTTTTAAAAACATTAGATGTGTTAGTTTTAATGTGATTTTTGTAATGACTACATCAAATGCTCTATCTTCTTTTGTTAGTTTATATTGCTTAAGTTAGAGTATATAGAGCAGAACAACTAAAGGCATTTAGCTTAATAGTTTATGTAAGCATACCTTTTTGTCTAATACAATTTTTTAGATACTTAATTCTAGTACTTCTTTTTTTGCATATTAATCAAGAAATGAATACAACAACAGATTTTTCAAGTATGACATGATTTGCTCAAGTTCTTTCTCATATTTTTTCTTTGTGGTCAATACCTTTTTTGTAATATATCTTTAAATTATTCATTTTACCTTCTATCTTAATTAGAGCATTTAACTCTAGCTGATTTTCTTTCACTTGCTCTCCTTTTCCTATTTCACTATAAAGTTTTTTTCTTAATTCTGCTACATTTTTTTCAATATCTCTAAAAGCAGCTGTTCTTTCAGCAATAAATCTTTCTTTATTCTTATCTGATGTATGTAGTTTAATCTTCCCGTCAATATTAATTATCTCCTGTATGCTGAACAAGATAGAAGCTCGTAGAGCTTCTATCTCTACAGGTTTCTCAATTGGCTTTATTTTTTCTTTTCGAGCTTCTAGATTTTGCTTTTCTTTTTTTCTATTGTTTAATTCATTATTAAGTTTTTCCATATATTCTTTTTGTTGTTTACCTATATTTATTTTTTTTGATAAATCTGAAAAAATATCAAATTTATTTTTGAATTTTTCTATATCTCTTATAAGTGGCTCAATACTTTTTTTTAAAAGAGGACCAAGAGCTTTATGAAGTTCATTTAATGAATTTCTTCTCTTATACTTGTTCCTAAGAGCTTGAACATTTGGTTTTAAGTTATTTGAAAAAAAGTTCTTTAAATCACTATTTTTATCGAGACGCGTTAACCATTTTGATAAAAAATTTTCTGCCCAGTCTATTTCAATTTTGAAGTTCATATTATTTATATATTCGTCATGTTGCCGAACTCTTGTGGAAATAACCCAGCTTTCTATATTTAACTCTGCTAAAAGATATTCAAAACATGAGTTGTAATCTTTATATTTTAATTCTAAGCATTTTTCATCAACAAGTGATAACTCTTTCCCAAGGGGAGGAGTGGAAGGATTAAAGGATTGTGCGTCATTTGAATTACTACTAGTAGTAATAGAGGGAAGCAAAGAAGGATGCTCAGAGGGAGTAGTAGGTGAAGAGGAAGGGTTGTAAGAGGGCGATGATGAAGGGTTATTGCTGGGAGAAGAAGAAGAATTAATAGAAGGGCTAACAGAAGGGTAACTGCTAGGAGTTGTGGTAGATGAGTTATAAATATCGCTATCATTATTTCCTACAATTTCGTTATCAATTATTAAAGGGTTCTTTGACTCTGCTTCCGCTTTAGAGTAAAAATATTCTCTATTTATATATAACATAGTAACTACGACAAATCCAACAAAAAAATTAAGCAATTTTGGTGGTTTTAGAAAAGATAAATATCTTTTTGTTCCTTTATCAGCTCTAACTTTATTTATTGCTTTATCATTATCTTTTTTGTTAATAGTAGTAATAATATTATTATTATTTTCTATATCCATTTTTTCATTTACAAAATCATCTGATTCCTCAATTAAAGGAATAGAATTGTATTTGCCACCTATGGCCACTTCTTTTTTTGGCGAATGTTCTATGGGTTTTATATTATTTACATTTGCGCATAAAGCATCATAAGTATCATCTGATTCCTCAATTAAAGGAATATATTCACCATTATCGCCTATAACCACTTCTATTGCTTTTTCTTCATCTTCATACTTTTTTCTTCTTGAATTTTGGGTTTTTATTCTATTATTAACCTCCACTGCATCATATTCAAGCTCTGAATTAAGGTGATCGTTAGATATTTTATCAGATTCTATAGTCCCATTATTTGTATTTTCCTCTTGGTTTTTATTTTTAATTTTTTTAATAGTATGTACTTCGGTGTTTTCTATTGGTGTTTTAGTATTGTTGTTAAACCTATTAACTAATTCAGTTGAAAGACTAAACGATTTTTTAATATTTTTTTCTTTAGAACCTATTATTCCACCATTGCCAATTATGCTTTTTGCTTTTTCAGCATTGTAATATAAAGCAAAAAGAGAAACCAGACAAGCAATATAAACTAATACTTTTGTTGTTATTATTTTATTGGAACCAATATCTAAATTATAATTTTTATTGTTTAAAGACTTGTAACATTCTATACCTATATCAACTTTGGATTTAATTGGATTATCGTTTATTGCTTCCAAGTTATTTGAGTAAATATTATTAAAAAAATATCCTAACAATATTGCTCGCAAATAAAAAATTTTTCCCATGATTATTATGTGTTTTAGACACAAAGATACCTTTTTTATTTTAATTAGTGAAATTAACATATTTTAAGCTTAAAAGGAATTAAGTTTTTATAGTTAAATAAATCATTAAAGTGATTATTTATTTAGTTTCTGCTTCGCAGTTTTCCTATAATTAGAACAAAAAACTAATTAAATCTCATTAGATTGTATATGTGCCTATACCTCTAACTATATAAGCGTATAATTGCAACCAGACTATTATCGTGCTACTCTTTTACTTTGCAAAGTAACTTTTATTTATATTTTAACTTTGTTGAATTTCGGGTGTGTTAGCTATTTCATCAACTATCTTTAGTTCATTTATTGTTATTGTTGATGATGAACTTTTAAATAACTTACTTGTCTATGTTGGTATTTCGTAGTTGTTGAAGAAATATCATTTTAAATGAAAAGAGATAATAAAGATCAATGGTTTTTATTTTTTGATTTGTAGTTCAAGTTTATTTTACATAGCCTAAATACATAGCATATGTAATAGATAGTCTTTCTAACTATAATGAGTTGTTCATTCGTTACAATATATAAGTTTTTTGTATTCTTGTATATGTATGTTAAAGAAATTACTCTTAGTATCCTTAATTCTAATTAGCAAGTGTGTTTTAGGCGAAGAATCTATTAGCAGCCACAGAAAAACACATAAAGCACCTTACGAAATAAGCACAGAAGATAAACATAAAGAAGTTGAACATAGTGGATATTTAAAGCCTGAACTCGCTCTATTGGGAGGAGTTGCTTGTATGCTTGCAATTTTTATTGCTTATACTCTAAAGGGAAAATATTATTACTGTAACCCTCAAGAGCATATAATACACTCAGAGAAAGATACTCTTAAAGAAAGTAGTAATTGTAGCTCAGATGAATCACCAGGACAGTATATCCCCAAATATAGTGAGTTTTTTAAACCACAAGTAACCTATGAACAGGTATTAAAATTCACACAAGAAAATTTAGTAAATATAATGATCCATGAAAAAGCTGACCATGGAATAAATCAAGATACAATAAAACTTATTATAGATAATATAAAGTCCGATGAAGAAATAAATCTTGCTAAGGCTTTAGCAGAAAACTACAGGTATGTGAGTTTTAATGAGTTCCGTATGAAGATAAATGGTTTGGCAAAAGAGATAGTTAGAAAGATTGAAAATTATGATAAGGTTTTATTTTTAGTCTATGGTAATATGGAGAAATCGGAGTCGTGGGTATTTTTAATACTTTTTATATCAGTACACAAAATAATTAAAAATCTTAAAAACTTTGAAGCTATAAAGCAAAAATTTGTTTTCTTTGGTGACACTCGTTCTCCTATTAGCACACTTGATAGAGCAGTTAATTATTGTGAAAGTTCTATATGTAAAAAATATCTATTTTTGCATACTGATGATATGTTTTATAGTGGTCGTCAATCTCTTGGTAGATTTGAGAATAATCAAAAACTAATAAATACAAATTGTGAAATAGATTATTTCATGGCTGTGCTTTTTGTTACTTCAATGGCAAAAAAATTAATAGAATCTAAAGGAGCAAAATTTTTTGATGAAACTGAAGTTATACTAACATTCTTCCAACAATGTATAGAATATTCAGGAGCACAAATGCTTTTGCTAAAACTTGCCGCTAAAGAAAGCTATTTTGGTGAGAATATAATAAGAACTGTTCATAAATATGATGAGGGAACCTTAAAACTTATTATGCCTGAAGATGAGTATGGGGATAGTAAACTCAAAAAATATTGTAAAAAAAATAGCATAATACCTCCATTCCATGTAGTTTTTTGTCTTCAACATAAAATAGCAGATGATTACTCAGTTTTAGATTATTTTTTGTTCCCTAAGTTTTTAAATTTCCCATGGACTATTGATACTAAACCTATTGGTAAGGAAAAATCCTGGCAAAAAACAATGAGAAAAAATAGAGAACTGAATACAGAAAATAAAATTCTAAAGAATGGAATTATAAAAAACCTACCCTTAGAACCTTCTAGCAAAGGTCATTCTTATCGAAAAAGATATCCTACATTTTACAAAAATATAAATTATACATGCAATGGAGAAAGGCTTGATTATGGTACATCAACATTTTTAATAAATGTTATTGGTAGAGTTAATTTGTAAAAGCAACCCGCGTTCCTTAGCTTTTTATGGCAAGTATTGACTATGGAGTCTTATATTTTTTAGTAAGGGTGATTATCTAAACAAGGCATCTATAAAGTAATACTATTAAACTATCCCTTTTTTAATAGTGCTACTACAATTCCTAAAAATTACATTGCTCTTATATAAGAATGCTTGGTGAACCCATCATAGTATCGCTCCCTGATTTGTTTTTAGGAAATGCTATAAACTCACGTATAGAGTCCGCCTCTGATAGTATCATGCAAATTCGATCTAGACCTAGGGCTATTCCTCCATGAGGTGGTGTACCATATGAGAGTGCCTCTAAAAAGAATCCAAATTGCTCATTGGTGTCTTTTTCACTAAATCCTAAAATATCGAAGATTTTTTTCTGTATAATAGGATTATTTATACGAATAGAACCTCCTCCAAGCTCTATACCGTTTATTACTAAGTCATATGCTTGTGATTCTACTCTCCTTGGAGCTTTTTCTAGGATGTCAATGTGCTCTTCTTTGGGAGCTGTGAAGGGATGGTGAGCGGATTTTAGATCTTGGCTTTTTTCATCAAATAGTGGGAAGTCTGTGACCCAAAGTGGTTTGAATGTAGATGTTGGCTCTATCTCTAATAACTCTGCAACAAAAATACGCAGCAGTCCTAAACTATGAAGTGTTTGCTCTCTCTCTCCAGCTAGTATTATTATACTATCTTGTTGTTTTACTCCTGCTTGCTCACCTAGTTTATTTCTCTCTTCATTAGTATAGAACTTATCAACTGATGATGGCATTGCCCCTTGTTGATCATAGCGAAGATGAATTAATGCAGCTGAAAAAGCTTCTGCTTGCTTGAGCTTGCCTCTTAGTAGCTCTATTTTTTTTCGAGATAGTTTGACTCCTTTAGGTACTACTATGCCTGCTACATATTCTGCTTTATCAAAGTAGTCAAACCCCCTACCCTGTAGTTGGTTAGTGAATTCTTGTATTTGCATTTCCCAGCGAAGATCTGGCCTGTCAGTTCCATATTTTCTCATTGCTTGTTTATAAGTCATTGTTGGGAATTTAGGTAGATTAACTCCACATAATTGCTTAAATAACTTATGAATTAGACCTTCAAAAAGAGTTATGATTTCTTCTTGAGTTACAAATGATAGTTCACAATCTATTTGGGTGAATTCTGGCTGACGATCAGCACGGAGGTCTTCATCACGAAAGCAACGTGCCATTTGATAATATCTATCTAGTCCTCCTACCATCAGTAGTTGTTTTAGTATTTGTGGAGATTGAGGTAGTGCATAGTAGCTGTTTGGATGTAGGCGAGATGGAACAATAAAGTCACGTGCACCTTCTGGTGTTGATTTGATTAAAATTGGTGTCTCTATCTCTAGAAAATCTTCTTTGTCTAGATATGAACGTATTATCTGCATTGCCTTATGACGCAAAATCAAGTTTTCTAATATTGGCTTTCTTCTTAGATCCAAATAGCGGTACTTCATTCTTATTGCTTCTTTGCTATCTGTATCTGGAAGTAGTGATATTGGTGGGAGTTTTGCCTTACTGATTAACTCTAGAGTAGATGGAGCTATCTCTACCTCTCCACTTTCAATTTCTGGATTTGAAGATATTCTCTGAACTACAGTCCCACTAACTTGTATAATACTTTCGCGATCTAGCTCTTTTGCTTTTTCAATTAGCTTCTTATCTGTTTGATCCAAGACAAGTGTAACTTGTGTAATACCATAACGATCTCTGAGATCTATCCAAATAATTTTTCCTTTATCTCTTATCCTATCTATCCATCCACAAATTGTTACCTGCTTTTCTTTGTCTTTAAGTCGCAGTTGTCCGCAGTTGTGAGTTCTGTATTTATTTTTTATTGACATATGTGCTTTAAATATAGCTTTTTAATCATTAGTTTAAATCACAAAAGTAATGTAAATAATCCCTAGATAAAAGAAACTCTACTAGTTATATCACCTATATACTTGCTTTAGCTCTAGGCGGTATATATTTTTTTCTTTGTTATATAATAATTCTGCGTTATTTTTTTTAAAAAAATCTATAACTGGGAAAAAAACATCATTAATAGAATCTAAAACAGGTTTTATTCCATCCTTTTTTAATAGACCTATTACCATTTTATATTCTCCTACTTTTTTATTTACTCTTCCCAGGGAGCCACCATTTGCTAAAGTATATCCTAACAAAGAAATGCTAGTATTGCTTTTATTTGGATCCATTCCAAATTCAAATAGCAGATTAACTAATGGAAGTGTTATTTTACTGAAGAAAATTTCTCTATCATTGTAACCTAAGTAACAATCTCTGATGTTCACAGATAATGAATCCTGATATTGAAGATCCCAGCAATAAGGCTGTAAATAAGTTTTAAACTCTTCTGGATCTACAAGTTCTTTATTAATCTGTAATATTATTGCAGTTATAGTAAGACAAAAATTTTTGCTATCTTCTTTTTTTAAACCAATACTACTGCCTATACCTAGTAGATCGATAAATTGAAAATTATGGGTTTCAGCGTAATTGATAATGTTTAATTTCTTACTTACAAAGTTACTAATTAAATAATTCTCTAAGGATATATAGTTCTTGCTTAAAAACAATTTGGATAGATCTTTTAATTCTTCCTTAGTAAATTCATATATGCCATACGCCATTGTAAAAGTAAGCCAACTAACATTTTTATCTCCTCTTTTTGAATTTTCAGATATTTCTTTTAACTCTTCCATTAATCGTGGGTTCCTTTTAGTTATAGGCTTATAATTGCTTGGATAAGCTATTCTGGGATTTTGGTTTTGGGTTTTAATAGATCTTCTAAACAATAGAGCAAAAATTAAAATGGCTCCTACCATAATTATAGCTAAGTTGTTTATTTGTGCATTTTCTTCTTCTTGTAATATCTCTTGATCATCCTCAATAAACTGTTTGCTTATTTGATTACTTTTATTTTCTATTGAGATACTCTGTATTTTTGAACTCCCTATCACTATTATAAGATAAGATAAAAAAGATTTTTGTAACATATTATTTTTTGTAATTAGTACATAAATATAGCTAATATCTATTTAACTTTATTTTGCTTCGCTCTTTTATCCACGGTTCCTTGGCTTAATGATTGTTCTTTTTAGTTATGGTTCAATAAAAAATCTATAAATTCCCTGTTAATTATGAATAATATTTCTCATTGGTCTTAGTTACCACTTAGCCTGAATACTATACTGCTAATATAATTAAATATTTTTATAGAATTGTTTTTATAAACTAGGGATTGAATGATGTTGGGTTAGATATTATTTGATTATGCGAGATGTAGTAGATTTTTTGCTCCCCTGGCTAATGTTTTTTTCTGTTTGAAGAAAAGAGTTCATTCACTAAACATTTGCCAATGTATTAATAAGCAATTTGTAAAGGTTTTTATGTGAATATAATACATAAGCAATAGTTGTCTGTATTAAGTCAATACTCATATGTTGTGAAATATTTTTCCTTGCCCAAAAAGATACTAATTTATTTATCTCTCTACATTTCTGTTCATAAATTATTATTTCTTTCTCTTCTACCTCTTCTTTCGTTGCACCTAGCTGTAATATTTGATCTCTGGTCATTACTACTCCTTTATTAATCCAACTTAAGATAGTATTTTTTTTAATACCTAAAAGAGATGCATCAACTTCTATTATCATCTTAAGAGCCTCCTTGAGGGATTCTGTACCAACACCAACCCTAATGAGAAAATTTTTTTCTAGGCTCTTTGCTACCCACATTAATGCTGTTTGGTGACTGTTATTTTTAAGATCAATGTTACCTCCTTCTACCAAAAGTCTTATTATCTTAAGTGACACATAACCATCGTTCAATGATATCATTAATGCTGTATTTCCATCTTTGTCTTTGGCATTAATATCTGCTCCTTTTTTTATTAAAATTTCTGCAATACTTTCAGCGCGCGTTTTTGCTGCCCACATTAATGCTGTCCTACCATCCTCATTACTAACATTAACCTCTGCTCCTCTTGATATTAAAATCCTTACTCCTCCTCTTTTTTCTTTTATGGGTAAATTCTCAATCGCATAAATTAAAGTTGTCTCTTTCTCAAAACACTTCGCATACATACGATATTTTGCCGCATTATTTAAATACATATTTAATTCTTGGTCGTTGCTGGATGCAGTCGCAAAAATATTACTTACAGTAGAAAAACAAGATGCCGCAATTAACAAAAAAAATAAGTTTTTATTTGACTTTATCTTTGGACTCATTGCTTAAGTTTATAGATTATGTTTAAATATTATTAGACGAATATAAACAGCATTTAATAAAAAAAGATATAAGTTTTAAAAAATCATAGCAGCCCTTAAAAGACATCTTTATTTTATAAATATTATAGGTAGTAACTATAATCTAACATAATAACCTCTTTAAATACTTCATTAGTTGCTTTGTCTAAGATTAAATTGGTGTAGTAGGTTTAACTAAAGTTTGTAAAGGTATTTATTTTTGCTATCTAAATATAATTTGCCAATAGGAACCTTTTTTTAGATTTTTAATATATGTTTCAACTTTTTTAAAAGTTAAATTCTATCAATTATGAATAATACTTCTTATAGATCCCTTACATCTCCATTTATCCTGACTTATGTCTCATTAACCTAAGCACTATAATGACACTAAACTTTTGAATAAAAAAATGGAGAGATCGCAACCTAATTTTACTTAGCTTTAGGAAAAGGATTAAAGTTTGCATAATTACTATTAAACAATCTTCTTTTTCTTTCAGTAAGATCTTTACAGTTTATAATATGGGCTTTAATATTTTTAACAAAACCAAAAACAACTTTTTCAGCTACTGGACTACACTGGCTAAAGATTGGGAGAAAGTCTAAATCTCTTTTATATAGAATTAGCCTACTGCTTTTTTCACCTCTCATGAATTCTTGAGAAATTCTTACCATTGAGGGCATTGATACAATTCCTTCAAAAGCTCTTCTCGCCGAAAAAATGCTTTCTGTTTTTTTTATTATCTCGTCCTTCCAAGGTATTAATTTCATCCAATATTGCTGATTCATTTATCTCTTCTAAGTCTGTTATAATATTATTCAGCGACATCTCCTCTTCAGTAATATATGTACCTTATCAGTATCAACATGCTTAAAAGACCCTAAGATAGGACTTAAACTCTCTCTTAGATTAGTCTCAAAATTATTTGTATTGGTAATAGATAAAGCTCTAGTTTCATTATAACTGTTATTTGAATTAATATTTGAGCTATAGGTACTAGTGGTATAAATAGATGAGCAGACTAGTTGACTCAAAATAAAGCAACATAAAAAGTTATTCACACCACAAGAATTTTTGACATACATTCATAAATATAGATAATATCTCTTATAAGTCTTGGCAACCTTAGGCTGACCTATGTGTTATTTATATCCCACAATAGGATATAAATCGTTACCATCATTATAATGGAAAACCAAGCCGCGTTTTTTTCTTACATTGAAAGGCTTTAAATAATACTTTTTAAACAGTTGTTTTTTTCTTTCAGGGATATATTCACAGTCAGCAATATATTTTTTAATATCATCAACAAGACTAGACATATAGTTCTTTGCGTTCCCTTCATTACCACCGACTTCCATAAATTTGAAAGGCCTTAACCATCTATTTCTTGTTCGAGTTAATTTGATTTCTTGAGTAAATCTTAGTTCTCCCAGGAAGTCTTCTGTAATTCTTATCATGAATGGGCTTGTAACAATTCCCTCATAAGTTCTTATACAATTCTCAACAAAGCTTATTTTACTTATCACACTACCCTCTAAGCTAATCTTGTCTCCATCTAAATTACCTTCTAGATGGCCAAGAGGTATCTGTTTATTATTACCGTTAATATATTTCTTTATTACTATTACCTGATCATCGCTAGGATCTAGCTCTTTAACAAATTTTTCAACTAGCAAATAACCTTCAGCTTTATTTTTTAAATTTCTTATATTTTCTTCTAATGCTATGAATCTACTTTCTGAAAATATATATATATCTTTGTTTTTACAATCGTAGATTGTACCATATGCTGGCGTTTCTACTTTCTTTTGTGTGATTGTTTCGCAATTACTCTTACGATGTTTTTGTAACATGTAAGAGCTATTATCACAATCATAATGATTCTTAATTAATAGTATTTTAATTACTTCTCTATTATTTTTTTCGGAAGACCCATCATTAGAGCCGTATATACTAGATTCCAAAAATTCGTAGACTTCTACTGCATCTCCACCAAAACTAGTCTTTAAGAAAAATGTGTGTCTTTCATTAGGCCTATTCTCTCTATCTGTATAACTTTTAAACAAAATTTTTGTCCCCCCGACTATAGCTATAGCATAGATGTCATTTTTAGCATCTATGGAGTAATTATTGTCTCTACTGAAAAAAAATTTCATAGTAATACCATTTTCATCTTGTAAAAGCGGTCTTGGTAGTATAGTATTTTTCATAGCCCTGAAATCAACAACAGCTTGTCTAGCTATTGGCCATAATATATAATCTCCAATATGCGAATCACTAGGATCGGGATTGAGAATATCCAGAGTTCTGCTCATTGGCAATTGCTCTTTATAATCTTTATAATTCAAATTATTCTTAATACGATCCGACCCATCAAGTTCAATCTCTACTATCCCTTTTTTCTTAAGTAATTTAATAGTTATAGTATTACTTCTTTTCCCACAAGAAGAGTAAGACGTAGAACAATACAGTTTTTCTTTGTAATCAATATTATTTGCTATATGTCTATAAATTCTTTTCCAGCGTATACCTGCATGATCTTGGAATAATTCATGTGTTGCTTCATAGTCAATATCTCGAATACGATTACTATGATCTAGACAACCAGCCCTCATAGGAGATCGTAATCCTGATTTCCTTCCTTTAGGATTAGATACCATATAGTCCCTACTTAAATAGTTAAAAACAGTTGCTGCATAATTAAATAGAGGTCTTTTGATTATTAGTTCCCCTTTTTCATAATGAACTGTGCCTACTCTCTCTACCAAAGTCTTTTCATTGAATAATCTAGCACAAATTTCGTCTTCATTTGTAAAGAAAGTTTTTAATAAATCAAGATAAGGATATGCATTAGACTTTAAATCGTTTTTAAATGTTTTATATGCTTTGTTTTCCTTATATTCACAATCTTCATTATTCGCTTTGCGTTCAATCTCCTTGTTGAGTACATCGTGTAATAATGAGACAATCATATGTTTTAAGCTAGTCTCATCTTTTTTCACAAAGCGATAGCCCTTTTCTTGCAGCCCGTATATTATATTTGAGTTCTCACCTAAGTTAAAGGTATCCAAGTCGTCAAAAATATCATTAATAAAAGTTTCTTCATCAAATGTTTCTTTGATGACTACTACTAGTGCTTCATAAAGCCCTGAAGGGGCACTAAGCTCTACTCTAATGCAGTCCCTTAATTTTTCATAAAACAGAGCCATACTATTATTAATTGGTTGTTGATATTTTTGTTCTAAAAGCTGAGTTTTAGCTTTAGTTTTACTCAACCCTTTGTTTAGCATTTTACAAAACAGAGAAGGGTCTTCACTATTAAAGACTTCTTTTATCTTTTCTAATGTTGCTGCTACAGCTAACTTAATTGCTTCTAAAATTGCTTTTAAATCACTATCACTAATATTACCTCCTTCTTTTGTATTCAAATTATCTAGAATTGCTGACTCTCCTAAGTTATCTTCTGCCAGTGCATTATTTAAATCCTCTGTAATATATTTAAGACTAAAACCTTCACTACAAATATAACTTAATATAATTTCATGATACTTATTCAGAGGATCTTTTTCATTAAGTTTTTCTGATAGATTTTTTAATAGATTTTTTAATAGATTTTCAGAAAAACTATTTTTGGCTTGCTTTTCAATTTTTAGTGCGTTATTAATTGCGTCTTGAATTGCTAAAGAAGTTTTTGCTACCTGAGTTAAAGGAATTCCTTTACTCATAAGCTCTTTCAATATTTTTGAATCCCCTGGCCTTTCGCAGCTACATATATCATTTTTTATCTCATTAAAACTACTGCCACCATTTATTAGAGAAAATATATTTTTTTTGCAGGACTCCGAAATACCTAATTGACTTGCTATGCTAAATTTAAGTGCTTTATAGAGATATAAAGAACTATTTTAATTATTAATACTATTATTTGAATTACTATTTGAGCTATAAGTACTAGTGCTATAAATAGATGAGCAGGCTAGTTGACTCAAAATAAGCAGTGAAAAATTCTTAGGATTCATGATGTTTATTGATTTAACAATGACACAATATTATCTATCGCCAATGATATCCCCGAATAAAGCAACTTACAGATGCCTTCGCGACACAATATTTCGACATCCACAAGTATATCTAATATCTCTTTGACTTTATTTTGCTTCGCTACTTTACCCACAGTTAACTGTTTTAAGGATTGTTTTTTTTTTAGTTATAATTGATATAAGTTAAATTCTGTTAATTATGAATAATGTTTCTATCATCTCTTTTTGCACTAGGGTCCTTAGTAATCCTGTTGGTTTTCTAAAAATATACTTCAGTGAAGGTAAGGCGGTTCCTTATCTAAAAAAAATTGCAAAAAAAATATACTGGCTCTCTCTTCCTGTTATAATTTTTATTCTAATTCTTCCTGTATCTTTTTTTTCTATCTCTATTTATGTGGAAATGGGCGGAAGCTTGATAAGAGGTGTTACTACTACATTAATAATAGTTTTAGTATTTTTATTGTGGGGTGTAATAAAGATGCATTTTTTAAGAAAAATAACTTACCATATATTATTAAAATCTGCTCGATCTGCTGGAAATACAACTTCTAAAGAGGAGCTCTCAGATCTAACTACCTATCTTATTACCTGCCTTATTTTAATTATATTACCTGCCCTATTAATTATGGGTATTTTATTGCCTATAGGTGTAATTGTTAATAAAGAGCTTATTTTAAATAAAGAGTGGGCAGCTCTACTAAATTCAGTTTTTAAACCATCTTTAATTCTATTAGCCTTATATATATTGTCAATATTTAAGTGGATAAGTGTTTGTCGCTCAGCTATATTTGATAGGATTAGCATGAACCCTAAGAAAGTAGCACTTTCATATAGTCTTAGGTGGGTAGGATTCATCATTTTGTGGATAGGAATCGCAATTTCACTTTTGATGTTCTTAATAAAAAATGGATATATTATCTAAAAAAATACTTTAATACTTAACAATTTTTAACTTAAAAATATATGTCTTCTAAAAAGCTTTCTTTCCTTTCTTTTTGTATAAATATACTGACTGACCCTATTAGATTTCTAAGTGTCTATTTTAAAGAAATTAAAAATAACATTCTCTTAAAGCAAAATATAAAAAAAATATATTTTCTATCTATACCTATTGTTTTAGTAATAATGGTTATGCCAACTGCTTTTATAGGTGTAAGTACTTATATGAAATTAGGCGGTGGCTGGAGATACGCCTCCCTATTTGCTATTGGGGTAATAATAGCTTTATTATTATTGGGATTTGCTGAGCTTTTTCTTTTTTCTTCTTTTCTCAATTGGCTATTATTAAAATCTTCTAGATTGGCTGGAGACACAACACCTAAAGAAAAAATATCAGACTTGTCAACATACCTTGTTGCTTATATGATTTTACTTTTTACTCCTTTTATTTTGGGATTTTCTATATTTGTTTCTACCTCTACCCTTATTAATAAAGAGCTTATTTTAGAAAAAAACTGGCCTGAAATTTTTAGATGGAGTATTAAGCCACTATTAATAATTGGCTTTTTAGAAGTTCTATTTATAATAAAGTGGGTTAATATGTGCTATCATGCTATATTACAAACTGCTGAAGTAAATAATAAAAAATTTGCTTCAAAGTATAGCTTGTTTCTAACTTTATTTCTAATAGTTTCAGTAATAGCTGGCCTTTCTTTTTTAGCACTATTAGTTAATAAATATATTCCAACTTTTTAACTAATTAAGTGACCAATGCACTAAAATTCTATAGTAAGATTACAATTAATTTCCATAACTATTAAGCTCATTAATTCTAAATTTTATTAGTTATTTCTTTCTACAATTAGTCTTGACTATAGTAGCTCTTTGCTACAAGTCTAAAAACTGTTAATTGCTATCATTCTTTTTCATCTACTAATTCATATCTAAGAAGAAACATTATATTATCAAAGATTATGGGAAGCGTATCTCTCTGTATTATACATCTAAAAGCTCTATTTTTTTTTATTACTACATTAATTGAGGTGTTTTTATAACTATCATACCACCATAGTATATTTTTACACTCTAATTATAGTGCTATATTTGATCATCTTAGTAATCTTAAAACTAAGATGTTTTTTGTTATTTGAATGATGCTTACAAAGAAATTAAATCGCACAATATTAATAATACTATTTATAGTTTTACCCAAAATAAACTCCACAAACATAACTCCTACCCCTCAAATAAAAGATCCTCGAAAAAATAATCTTCGCCTAAACTTAATAGAGCCTCTCAAAACCTACAATCATAATAATATTGAGATATTAAGCAGAAAAAGAAGGCTTACACAGTCTACTACATTAGTTTGGAGTATTAATGGTAAAAAACTCTACTTTGTTGGAAATGAAACTCTAATTACTGAAAGTACTAGTACTCAAGAAAACCCAGAATTTGCAATACTTGAAGATGGAAAAGCTGTAGCAACATGGTCAGAGCCAGATGGTGGCAATAGAGGAATCTATGCAAAAATATATAAGCACAATTTAACAGAAAATGAATTTACTTTATATAAAGATGATTTTATAGTCAATACTTATACCAGTAACAAACAGGATAGTAGTCATATAACTCCACTCAAAGATGGTGGTTTTGTTATTACCTGGCAGAGTAAAAATCAAGATGGAAGTCTAGAAGGCGTTTATGCACAACAATTTTATGGAAATGGTGAACTCTTCGGTAGTGAATTTTTAGTTAATACAGAAGTTGATGATAGACAGAAACTTCCTCGTATTACTACTCTTGAAGATGGTAATTTTGTTATTACTTGGCAAGGGGATGGAGTAAGTAGCGAAGAAATATTTGCTCATATTTATTCTCCCAATCAAGCAACTATTAAAAGCGAATTCCAAATCAATGAGCATACTAATAATGGACAAGCCAGACCTTCAATAGCTTGGTTAAATAATGGTAACTTTGTAATATGTTGGGATAGCTTTAGGCAAATTGAAGACAGTGATATATATTGTAGAGTAGTTCATGCTAACGGAACTTATGCTACATCTGAAGTTCTAGTAAATACTAATACTCACTCAGCTCAAGAGTTTAATAGAGTTACTTCAATAAGTAATGGGGGATTTGTTGTTGTTTGGCAAGCATTTTCTAACTCCAATAATTATAATATACTAGCACAAGCTTTTAATGCAAAGGGGGAAAAAATAGGCAATGAAACCCTAATTAGCAACTCCGATCAACTCAACAGCGTAGCACCAGATGTATCTACACTTGGAGATGGTTATTTTATTATTGGATGGGCAAGTGGTAATCTTGAAGGCAATAACCAGAAATATGTGTATGGACAAGAAGCATATGTTGGGAATAATGGATTAGAACTTATTGGACAAAATTTTTTAGTCAATAGATTCACAGATGGTAGTGGACAAAAAGATACTAGCCTCGCAACAGCTCAAAATAACGCAACTAAAAATAATGAAATTATTTTTAGTTGGAGAAATACTGGTGACTATCTGTTTTATCAAAGATTTTGGGTAAAAAATTTTAATTATACAGAATCTGGCTCAGCTACCGATAAAGCTACTAGCACCACACCAACATCTAACCCTTCTTTTTTCCCTACAATAAACCCTTCCTCTAGGCAACCATCTAATAAGCCTTCCAATTCTCCTAGCAGTACCCCTACTTTTAGGCCTTCTATACAACCCTCTAAAGCTCCTAGCTATTACCCTTCTTTTTCTCCTTCTATAAAGCCTTCTAGCTCTGTCTCTAAACATCCAAGCTATTATCCAACCAACAAAACAACATCTAAACCTTCTTTTTTCCCTACAATAAATCCTTCCTCTAGGCAACCATCTAATAAGCCTTCCAACTCTCCTAGCAGTACCCCTACTTTTAGGCCTTCTACACAACCCTCTAAAGCTCCTAGCTATTACCCTTCTTACTCTCCTTCTATAAAGCCTTCTAGCTCTGTCTCTAAACATCCAAGCTATTATCTAACCAACAAAACAACATCTAAACCTTCTTTTTTCCCTACAATAAATTCTTCCTCTAGGCAACCATCTAATAAGCCTTCCAATTCTCCTAGCAGGCCCCCTACTTTTAGGCCTTCTATACAACCCCCTAAAGCTCCTAGATATTACCCTTCTTTTTCTCCTTCTATAAAGCCTTCTAGCTCTTTCTCTAAACATCCAAGCTATTATCCAACCAGCTACCCAACATCTAACCCTTCTTTTTTCCCTACAATAAACCCTTCCTCTAGGCAACCATCTAATAAGCCTTCCAACTCTCCTAGCAGTGCCCCTACTTTTAGGCCTTCTATACAACCCTCTAAAGCTCCTAGATATTACACTTCTTACTCTCCTTCTATAAAGCCTTCTAGCTCTGTCTCTAAACATCCAAGCTATTATCCAACCAGCTACCCAACATCTAACCCTTCTTTTTTCCCTACAATAAATCCTTCATCTAGGCAACCATCTAATAAGCCTTCCAACTCTCCTAGCAGTACCCCTACTTTTAGGCCTTCTATACAACCCTCTAAAGCTCCTAGCTATTACACTT
>PJEL010000185.1_pt1 | contig 74596 bp, 57 predicted proteins | sample 1853271 | NCBI WGS metagenome assembly PJEL01 (sample SAMN08108733, study PRJNA415343) | Invertebrate metagenome, whole genome shotgun sequencing project. | host: Globobulimina | place: Sweden: Gullmar Fjord | collected 2015-08
AAATGGAGTCAGAGATGGACATGTTGCCTGCAAAAAGTTCTCTTTTTGGTTGGTCGGTTGGGTATTCTTTCTTACAGACTAACGAATCTCGCAGTGGGCTTGTTGGTACTATTCAAAGATTTCTAAAAGTACTACAAGATACAGTAAACAAAAAGCATAAAAGCAGCGACGAAACAAAATCATCCGGAGTTGTTGACATCTTCACCCAAGCTAATGGACTGGGGATCTGGTACATCATTTTGATTGCTCTTTTCTGTGCGATTTGCTCTGGATCGACAATGCCTGCATATGGGTATGTCCTCGGTAAAGTCACGGTTGTCATGTATGCTGCCGAGTACTATTTCTCAGAGAATGTGTCGGACATAAATATGTATGCCGGGATTGTGGCTGGCCTCGGAGGTGTTGCCTTTTTTGGCTATCTGGGCAATATGTTCTCCAGCACAATCGTTGCAGATAATGTGATCTGCTCGACAAGAGGAGTCATATTTGATTGTTTGTTGGCACATGCCCAGGAGTTTTTCGAGCGACCTGGAAACAGTGTCGGAGAAGTATCGGCCCTTGCATTGAGCGATTCAACATCATTGATGTACATCTTTGGAAGTACCATGGGGCTTGTTCTGTCGTATCTTGCGATGATTGTAGCATCTTTTGTGTTTGCTTTTATTGCGAGTTGGAATCTTGCAATAGTTATTCTTGCAGTCATGCCACTCATTGTGATTCAGATGTTTGGGACAATAGCCTGGAGCAAGCGATTCCAAGCAGAGGTATCAGCAGGCACCGAGAAGGCAGTCAAGGTGACGATTGAATCGTTGTTCAATATGAAAACAGCTTTTGCGCTCAATGCATCACCTCATTTCATAGACAAATTCACCATTTCAATGAAGAGTGTACTGAAAAGCAGCCAGAAACTCGCTTTGCTTGAATCTACAAGCTATGGCATTGGTCAATTTATTGTATACAGCACATATGGCCTGGCATTTTACTATTCTGGGGTGTTGATAAAACAGAATAAATTAGACCCAGATGATGTACTCCAAGTATTCTTTCCAATATTCATGGCCATCTTTTCCATGGGAGCAATTCAATCTTTCTTCCCTGATATTAGCAAGGGAAAATCAGCAGCAAACAAAATCTCTCAATTCTTGTCTGATGAACCAACTATTGACAATGGTAGTGATGAGGGTCTCATTCCATTGTCGTGCTCCTCAACTCTTACAATCAAGAACGTATGTTTCTCATATCCATTTAGACCAGGAGTTGTCGCACTGAACGACTTTTGTCTCAATGTTCACACGGGTGCCAAGATTGCACTTGTTGGAGAAAGCGGTAGTGGTAAAAGCACACTGATTGGACTTTTGCAGCGTTTCTACGATCCCTCGTCAGGAGAAATCTTCTTAGATGACCACAATATCAAGGATATCAACATAAGATGGCTAAGGAGGCAGTTTGGGTTGGTTGGTCAGGAGCCAGCCCTGTTTAGTGTCTCCATACGAGACAACATTGCATATGGGGTGGAGGATGCTGATGAAGAGCGTATCATCTCAGCAGCGAAACTTGCTAATGCGCATGAGTTTATTATAAACAATACTGCGGATGGATATGACACCATTATTGGCGCAGGGGGGGTACTACTCTCAGGTGGACAAAAGCAAAGGATTGCCATTGCAAGAGCTCTACTCAAGGATCCGTCAATACTACTTCTCGATGAGCCAACGTCTGCTTTGGATTCTCAGAGCGAACAAGAGGTAACAACTGCTCTGGCGGCTTTTTCGGGAAAGACCATGATTACAGTTGCGCACAAACTAATCACCATTCGAGATGCTGATGTCATTTGTGTGATGCAAGACGGTGCAATTATCCAGAGAGGTACTCACTCCTCCTTATCCAAGCAACAGGGCTTGTATCGAGATATGTTGGATATTCAAGGGATTCAATAAATCAAAAATGAGACACATAAAAAGGGTTTTATTTCCACTTCAAGATACTTTTACAAATGTGAATCTACCATCTTTATGGATGAGCGAGTCTATGGAATCAGTCAAATGTAATTGGGAATGAAAATACAGGACTTGTCAAAGCAAATGGCAAAGCAGGAGTGAGCACAGTGCAGTTTACAAATACTCCGGTGCCTTGCTCGACAATACAGACATCATTCGTAACAGTTGGAGCAATAAAGTCCACAGTAAGGATGTATGCATTGCCTCCATTGTTTGCTGGAGCATTCAGCAGTTGCAGACCAAATGATGATTCCATGGTGACTTGGCAGTTGGCAAACACGGCCGAATCCACAACAGTGCACCGAGCAGTGAAAAGAAAATATGATGTTGAATTGAATCCCGAGATGTATGCCACGCTTTCAGTCAAGAATCTGAGGTAATACACATCGACGTTAGCGGGCAAACCAGACACAGGAGTGCAAGGAAGTGAGAGGTCATTGCCACAAAATGCCAAGTTAGATGAACCTGCCGTACTGTTGGCTATATAAAATCCACTCGCATCTCGTCCGGGACCAGCCACATTAACAACTGATACACCCACCGATTGTGCACACTCTGACAAGACGCCCTGAGGGCTGATTGCACAGGTTCCCAGATAGTCATCTGAGGCCGTCATTGAAATAAAAGATGATTCATTTATTGCTTGATCCTTCTTCGACTTCAATCGTTGCAATATACCATTTACTGATTCAAAACCTAGGAAAGACTCTGATGTACCTCCAGAAACCGCAGGCAATGAGCGTCTGCCCCCAGCTGGGGATATCATAAACCAAACGCGGCGTCCTAGGGGGTCAGCTACCCAATCTTCAATCACATAGTTCTCTGGTGGCTTGTATGACGAGACACAGGTTTCAGTATTGATTCTTCCAAGAGGACTCAGGGAGCAAGTGGTGATATCAGTCACTGCAAGTCCGCTTTGAAGCATGAATGCAGGGTATACAACCCACTCTTTCTGTGGGTTGACGACACCATCAAGAATATATGTATCAACGGTTCCGGCATCAATACACTTTGTGAAATTCCCACCTGAACCAATGAAACACCGATTCGTGGTAATGATTTCGCCTGCCAACATTTTCCTTCCAATGCTGTTAGTAGACAAAGCTGGATAGAATACCAATGGTGGTGTCAAGGTAAAGATACGAACAGGTTTGGAGCATGTATCCTTCTTACCAACCCTGGGATCTGCGACAACATAACAGTCATAAAAAGTCCCAGGGATTAAACCCGTAACAGTACCAACCTTTGCCTTGCCCGTTGGATCAACGAATGATGATCCTTGAGCCTGTGCCGTGCACCCTTGATCTGCCAGCACACACTTTGCTTCCAGTGACTTGAAACCCAACACAGGAACCTTCCATCCTGCAATACATACAGTATAGGAATTATGATACAGTAACGATGCCATACTACTGTAGTACTAGGTGTCTGCCCGCGATGTTTGTGAAAGATGGTCGATTTGGGCTGGTCGAGGTGGTCCTGGCATCTCCGACGTCTGATTGGGCGGGCTCTGGTGGACCTCTGCCTGGGCAGAGGTGGGTGAGCTCATCATGGGGTCGTCTGGTCCTTTGTGGATCACTGGATCGACTCTGAGGTGTCCTTCCACCGTTGCATCACTGATGCAGTGCTCACTCGTCGTCTAGTCATGCCAGGCCGAGGGTAGTTCGTGGTGGACCCATGCGAATGAGACCGTTGGATGGCACTTTTGCGTGGGAGCCTCGATGTCTCTCCTCGCCTGCCACAATAGTATCTGTATTGAATGAAGATGTTTTTGGTACCGGTTTGGACTGCGTTGGGTCCCTATCGAGAAAGTCGATTTCGTGTTGTCTGCAGGCCTCTCGGCGAGACCGTCGGTCGCGAGGTCCCTCCGATGGGCCGTGGCAGTCGGTTCTGGGATGGATCGTCGTCTCCGGTCACGGGACCCGCGTGATGGGCCGGCGCGGTCGTTTTTCCTCCATGTCGCTCGACAACACGGACTCGTTGTGTTGCAGCAGATGATCGTTTGCAGACTTTGACGCGTGTCGTGCTAAGTAGACGATATGCTGTTTGTTCTACGGGAAAGAAAAGGGCAAATTGTCCCCTCGTGTCAGACTGTGATTTCGTCGTCTGTCCGTGGTTCACCGAGACCGTCGGTCGCGGGATCCCTCCGATGGGCCGTGGCAGTCGGTTTCGAGATGGATCGTCGTCTCCGGTCACGGGACCCGCGTGATGGGCCGGCGCGGTCGTTTTTCCTCCCCCTCGCTCGACAACACGGACTCGTTTTGTCGCATTAAGCGAGCGTTTGCCCGTTCTGACGTATGTCGTTGTTTGTAGATGAGATGTTGTTTGTGTTGCCGAAAGTCGGGTTTTTATTTCATAAAGACTGTTCTATTTGAAGAAAACAGAAAATCGACGCAACAACGAACCAGCAGTCCATGTAGTGGTATTAACATCAATTGACACAACCTTCCTTGGTTTCAGGAAAACTCGATCTTCATCTGATTCTACAAAATCATAGTTATCGAATACGTTATATAGTACATACGCAATGCAACCATGTCGACACACCTTGAGCTCGGACTTTAACGACCGCGTTGAAAATGGTCAACGCCACGACTACAAGAGTCGTAGCACGTTTCAATGGTGTCGTATTCATACCAATATACTTGAAACGAATTCATTAATACAGTTCGATATAGATATGATGATACCATCCAACACTGGCATACAATAACAACAATCAAGATTCGGTTGGCTTTGTACAACTGATCAGTTGTACTCATGAGTTGTTCGAGGCAGATCTGATCAGATCATGATGCATGCATCTAGATGCACAAAATCTCGAACAATTGTCAGAGATTGTAGATCAGCTACCACTGTAGAACAGATGACATGATTGTAACAAAATACCTCCACCACCACTACTGGAATAATAATAAATAATACAAATAGTTGAAAAATAATAAAATTCATCATCATCGTGGGGAATCTACACTGCTGGTATCCTCTGGTGTGATGACACTACTTGGACTATGATATTCATCTGTCTTGCTTCTGGCCAAGGAGTCAAACTTGGCCAAGCATGCATGCCCTCGGTGAATAAGAGATCGATGTTTTGCCTCTTGCAACGATACCCGTGCATACTTGAGCTCATCAACGTGTTTTTGATACAAGATGATGGCTTCCAGCAGGTCTAGGTAGGAAAAATCTGGCCACAACTTTGGAGTAAAATGCAAAAGACAACAGTGTGCTTGCCGAAGCATGAAATCGCTCAGACGACACTCCCCAGACGTTCGTATCAATAAATCCATAGGAGGGCAATCTGCTGTATACAGGTAATCATCAATATGACTCATGAAACCAAGCGTCATCTGCTCTGTGGCCAATCCTGAGCAGCACAGTCGTGCTGCCCTCACAATCTCCTCTGATGACGTGTACGAAAAGCATATGTTCAATGTACAACGAGAATTGTGCCGGGTTGCATCCATGATCTGCCGTGTAGCTTCCTGCACCTCTTTTGGTGCAAGACTCACATCTCCTACAATCTGTATCCGCACTCCCCTACCTTCCAGGGACTCTGCCTCTCTACATAATTCCAGCAACTTACCATATGCAAGGTGCATCAGAGAAGATACTTCTTCCTCACTACGGTTATAATTATCTATACTAAAAGCATACACACTAACAACAGATACCTGAAGCTCCAAGCACCACTGCAAACAGTCCAGGAGAACACGGTATCCCTGGGAGTGACCTCCCATTGTATCTATTCCTAAGGATTGAGCATATCTACGATTACCATCCATGATAAAACCAACGTGGTTGGGAGTTTCTTTTGAACAGATGATCGAACTCAGCACATGTGAGCACGTGCGACGTGCCTTCCCTATCAATGACCATCCCATCATAATCCCAGTTGATTATTCAATAAATATATTGCTATTCTAAACGATGGTATGGTGAATTCATCGACTGGTGTTCCTTCTCTGTACTTTCATTGGACAAGCAGTCAGGTGTTGACCGACTGCATTCTGTTGTAGATTCATTCCCACGTCAATTACTCATGGATATATTAATAGTGTTTTATTAGTGCTACATGCAGGAAATGACAAAGGTACTGATGTCCAAGTCCATCTCAAGGATGGATGGAGCTACCTTCAAATGTTCTGTAGCTGATGAGACTACTTCCAAGAATGAATATACTAGTTACAACAAAGGTATACGCCTACTACAGGAATAGTAGCAGTACTATGAATGAAGAATAGAATAAAAGAATAGTGCCCAGAGTAGGGTTGCATCATAAAATTGTCAAATCTAGTTCATTTCTGCATCTGCAGTCAAAACCTCGACTGCAGGTTCCTCGACAGTCTCTTGTGTGATTGCAGGTTTCTTGAATGAAAGTGATTTGGTCGTGGAATTCACAGCCTTGCGATCACACACGAGACCGACACTTTCAAAGAGAGACCCAAGATCACGCTCAATGTATGCGCGGAAGAATGGTTCGTTAAAGTCACCAAAGTTTCCCAAGGTTTCATCCATGGTGGCCCTGTCACCAAGCTGGACACTGTCTGTAATGACAAGGGTGCCCCCAGGCTTGAGGACACGTGCCATTTCGGCAGCTGCTTTATCCTGGACTTCTTTTGGAATCTCGTGGAACAAGTATACGCTGTAGACAATGTCCATGCTCTCTGAAGGAATATCCAAACTCTCTGCTGGTGTCTGGACGAATGTGGTACCATTTCCATCCACACCAGAAAGGCTAAGGGACGCTGCTCTCATCTTTTTCCAATACTTGATGTTATTTCTAGCTTCTTGGAGATAGAATGGAGATAAGTCGGTCAGAGTTAAATCCAGGGTGGGATAATTATCCTTGACAAAGGTTGCAAAGCGACCAGTTCCACATCCCACCTCCAGGGCAGACATCTGGGAGACATCCTTGGATTCAAAAGCATCATTGAGAAGCAGCAGGGTTGTCCGCTGCATGGCATCCTGTCTACCCACAAACAGCGTCTCTGTTGACGTTTCATACACACTGGCAGATTTGCTGGACATCCACCCATCTGTTTGGTAGTGGAATGTGTTGAAATAATCTGGCAAAGACAGTCCTTTCAGCCACACCGATTCTGCACGCCCCTCTTCACGTCTACGAAGAGTATCTGTGGCTTCTGTGACAAACGATGCAGCCTTGCGAGCGATATAGAACGGGCTGAACTGTCTGTGGTTCGTCGTTGTCATATCCCATGGCAGTGTGTACTTGCCAGCCTTGATATTTTCATAATCCTGATAATAGCTCAAACATGCTTCCACGAGAGGACCCTGTGGTATAGTATATGAAATACATATTAAATATAGAAAGTAAACAACAACATACTACTAACAATGTAATCATACCTGCCAGCCATTCTTGGCAATAGCTTCCATTCTTGTCAACATCTCAGTACTGCGTTCCTCTCTATTCGCTGCTGTACGAGCATAAGACAATCCCAGAATAGCTTGTGCTGAGAAGAACCCAGAACGAAGAAAGTGGTATCCCCAGTACTGCGCAGCTTCTGTACTCTGCAGAACATTGCTTGTAGAGAGAGCCTGCTGGAGAGTCTTTTGAAACGCATCCACTCTCTCACCCACCGGTGAAGACTCATCCAAAACATCTTTCAGTACACTCTTGGAGCTGAAATCTCTCCAAAAGGCCACACTCCAGTGCTCATCGAACTTTTCCGAGTCCAAGGTCGCAGGTTTCACACGATCGCCAGTGGTTGGTTCCGTAGGAAGTCTGTCATCCTTCACCGTCACCACATCCTCCAATGCTGCATTAATTGGAATTACTCTACTATTAGTATTGCGTGTATGGAGTCTTCTGGTGAGCACACGGTGAGAGTGGATAGAAGACGTATGTCTTCGAGAAAATCCTCTCAGAGCCACACGTTGAGTTTGGCAACAAGCAGATGAACAGTAGGTCATCATCATCTTTACATCTACGATGTAGATATATGTAGCAGTAACAATACAATAGAGTATCAGCAAATGAATATTCAACTATGTATGTATCTGTCGGTTGACATATGACATGCATGTCTCATCAAAGGCATCACATCACACATATGTGATAGCATGCATGCTTTTGAATCCCATAAAGGTCAGATGTTGTATCAGATCACTTCAGGGACTTCAGCTGTCGAATCTCTTCCGTCAATGCTTCAATAACTTCATTTTTTCTCTGCAATTCCGCTCGAAGATCCTCCACAGTCTGCAGTCCAGACTCATCTACAAGAGTATCTTCACCAATCATGGTCATGGACCGACTAATCTCTTCAGTTTCACTAAATCCTAAGAAACGCAGAGGAAATACGAGGCACGGACAAGGTGCCTTGTTAATGAGATGGGAACTAACACTGCCACCAGACATGGTCTTTCGCAGTCTTCCTGCTGATCTGCTACTAATAATCAACAGGTCTATACCTTCATTCTCACAGAATTCAGTCACAGATTGTTTTGGATCTCCTTTCAACCCAACATCTAGGTGTGCGTTATAGTCTGCCAGCAAATCAGCAGCTATGCCCAGGTGTTGTTCATACTCTTGCCGATCCCCAGGTCGACTGGGAGACGGCGTCGACATGGGCAGTCCAATATTGGAGAGTTGTCTCAGGAACGTCTTTGTCTGTTTGTACACAGCGTATTTATCCGATCCAGTACAATGTATCGCAAATATCTCGTCTCCAGGAATCAACACAAACCTTCGAGCAAGTTCAATCATATGAAACCCTACATCAGGCGTTGAATATGCAATCGCAATCTTCCTCTTTGGAGCATGCTCAAAAGGCGGACTTTTATTCGACAGATTCCCACTGCCATGACGACGAGTAGGAGACATGGGATCTGAAGATAAACGGAGATGCTGATTGACTACAGAATCCTGTCGGATGATTAAAAACGGTCTCCCTATGTGCGTCTTGACCCAGTCACTTGTAGACTCTGACAACATCCTGCTTCCTATGAAACCTCCTTGCTTTGGGAAATCCTCCCCTACGACCACCAGATGTATATCATGTTCTTCTAGAAAGTCTCGAATATTACTTTTTAGGCTACCAGAGAGACTGTAGACATAATGTTTCCATCCCACAAGGCACGTTTCGAGATCAGCATTCAGGGGACCTCCACGGTCCCATGCTTCTTTCTTGCCAGTATGAACAATATATATTTCATCTAATTCTTTTCTAAGGAAATATTGACGTAACCATGCCCAAGCAAGTACAGTGGTTCTGTTTGACCATTCTGCAACGCAGAGACACACGGTTCTCTTCTCTGTTGCCATGTATGTATGTTTGTATCGTAGATATATATTCGTAGAATGAATGAATGAATGAATGAATGAATGAATAAACGAATGAATACTACTGTGGTATGATGACGAGTCACCACACGTATCAAGTACTCTGCCATACAAGAAAGAAAGACTGGACTCTTCAATCTTTTACAACTCTAGAAATGTTCCACTCGTGGAATCTCTAGCCATGGTCAACATATCTACAACAGAATCTTCTTGTATTGTCCCATAAATGTGAGGGAACAAGGGAACATCTTGTTCATCATCCTTGTGAAATGATGATGTGTCTCCAACCGGAGCTGCAGGTTCAAAGATAACCTTGCTTGCGAGCCTGTCAGAGTCTATCACCAGTATCACCCATTCCTCTTCTACTGGGGCATCCTTGTAGAAATGATTGGCGATGGAGACGAGCATTGTAGGATCTTTTGTTGCATGAATAAATCCATCCTTCTCATACGTGGATGGATAATATTCTCGTCCTTGTCTTGTGCATGTTTCCCATGCACTCTTGGGACACATGTGGTAGATGGTTGTGCAAGTACTCATTTTTTTTTACATGAATGAGTATATACAGTACTCATATCAATACTAGTATTGATCGTACACGCATCTCACTGGATGATTGATACCGTTGCTCATCATTCTTCAAAGATGAGCTTTCTCTTTGCTTCCTTGCCCTTGGATGAGTCGACGGTGACCTCGAATTTGAAATGAACTGGGCTTTCTTCCTGTTGGTTTGGAGTCAGCCTGTTTTGCTTTGGAGTCAGCCTGGTGGCAAGATCACAGGTCACATGCTGTGCTGGTGCATTGTCTGACACATGACACTTGTGGCCAAATTCTGCAAACATGTTCTCATACAAGTGATTCTCTTTATTCTTCCTTGGAGATGGCTCGAGATTCCACAATGGAGTAGTCCGATGCCTGTACGGTTGCTCACGGGATGGGAACAGGTGGGTGGTCTCCTTGCATCTTGCAAGGCTCCTGCCCCCATGAGGGGCATGAAGAGAATGGCACGCTTCCTCCTGAATCAGGCTTGGTCTGGAATTCAGGCTTCGCACGGTTGCATTCTCAAGCATATCCATCTCATACCATGGGTAACTCTCCAAATGACCATTGGAATGGTTCCCAAACATTGTATATGTATTGGATGGATACCGTGGACGAGGAGCATGCAGACCATGTCCATAGTCATGTGGTCTTGGATTATAGACTTCACATGGCGTCTCAAAAAGACCCAATCTCTCATCACTTTGTAGTGCAAGGCTTGGCTCTTCCCTGGACCATGAGCTATGATATGATTGATCTGATTCTGATGACAAGACAGTGACCCCCTGTGATACACGGTACAGATTCATATCCTCATGAGGTCGTCTGTTGTTCTGGTCCTTACCTCTGCTGCTCGCTTTCGTCTTAATACCAGCAGCGTATGGAACAGCCTTCCGAGGAGGAGGTGAATAGGTAAACTCCACACCCATGATGAGCTGGATTGGATCCACAAATTGGTTGCAGTATCCACCTTCATACAGCTCTCTATATCTCTCGACAGCATGTCTGATGATTGTAAGGGCATGTACAATCGTTGTTACACGGCCCTCGATCACAATCTGTCTCACACGTCTCATCTTGCCATGCTGAACAAAGTTGTCATTCCAGCTTCTGATTCGAGCTCCAGAGACTTTGGAAATATCACGAATACTCTGGCCCTTTGGACCAATGACAAATCCTGCAGCCAGCAAGGTGATGCGGAGGACAGCCCGTCCATCATTATTCCAGAAAGCTTCGAGGATACCCTGCTGATCATCTTCACATCCTTCACCCTGCTTGCGCTTTCCGGATGGAATAACCTCGTGCATCTCCTGCATGATTCTTGGTTTGGAATGACCTGCCATGGACCGCTGCCTCCTGCTTTCTTCAGCATTGAAATTAATCTCCTGGCACAAAGCCTGGAGGACACTATCCTCCTGAAGAGTTCTCTTATACGAGTGAATCTTATCATCAGTGGACACGTTGGAAGACGCTGTGTCTGCCATTCTGTCATCAACATGACATGCCTCTTCCTGCCTGGATGACTGGAGGGTACCACCCATGCCAAACCCACTCCAAACCTCTCTTGAATACTCATTCATGATGCCTCTACACGAACGTAGTATATATGATTTGATTCGGTCTATGGACCATATAAAACATTGGAAACGATGGTACAGCAACTATCCGTACAACAGCACTTGAGGATACCTCTGACTGGTCTGGTGAGGCACAACCCTCACTCACATCCAATACCGCACGCACGCAAGGACGCAGCACCACATACACATACAAGCATTCAAAGGTATCATTGTCCATAGATGAGGACCTTGAACGTACCAGACCCGTTTCTATCTCACAAAATGCCAGAAACGCACGTGTGATATCTCCTTGCGGCTACTCTCCTGGATTCCCTCACAAACACTCCCTCTATGGTATACTTGTAGTATATTTATTGCGTTATGATGTACGGTCGGTGTCTCTATACCCAGATATATATCTTCAAAATTCAAATATCACATCCCATGGATACAATCTTTCGTCGCGCCCAAATATTTGCCTCGGGATGCACGGACACTGGTATGAGTGTCACATGCTTGTGTCTGTGTCTCTCAAAGGGTGACTCTTGCTCTTGCTCGTACCCCTAGGTGGTCCCATGGATGTATAGTATTATTGATACGTCTTGTCTTTACATACATGTAGGCATGTCTATGAAACAATGAATGTTTGAAACAATCAAGGGGTCTTGTCACGACACATACGCAAAGGCAGAGTCAACATCTATCCGTCCCCGAGCATCATACGACGCAATCAAAGCTCCTAATGCCGTGATATAATCACGTGTACTATACGTCCGACCACTCCCTGGTGGTGCCATGACAGATGCCATGGTCTTCAAGGCCTGCTGTGCTTGCTCTGCCAGGGCAGAGGATGTCCCAGATCCATGCTTCCTACCCACATGTTCTGCAAAGACACGACCAAGCGTTTCTTCTATAGAGCTCTTGGTACATTGATGATTGTGTTGTTGAGTTGAGGAATGCATACATCCCGTATTCCTCTCGAGCAGCAGTGCCAGGTCCCTTTGACACTCTTCCAGTGTTGTTCCTACTGTGTCCTTTTGGAGTATCCGAGAAGCATCTTTGGATTCGTGATATCGTTTTCTAGGTGGAGGAACCGGTGGTTTCATTCTATATTGTTCCTCAACCTTGACCAGATTTCGTCCTTGTTGTTGTTCCATGGTGGTATCTATCTAAACAAGCATGTCGAGTTGTGGCATGTGGTCATTCATTCATTCATTCATTCGTTTCAATTCAACCAAAGCACTCGGCATGTTTGTTTGTTTGTCTACTTTTGTAGATGATTTTAAAAAAAAAGTAATAAAAAAATATACATACATACATGAGAACAAAACCAAACAAACAAACCATCAGACCCACTTCCAGAGAGATCCCTTGTGCTGCTGCACCACACCAGAGCCACTTTTGGTTTCAGGAAAACGACGAGAAGAAGACCCTTCGTGATGATGATGATGATGATGATGACGATAGTCGTGTAGAATCTCTTCAAGACATTCGAGGGATTGTAACAACAACGGACCAGGTCGTGACATCATCCGTACACCATCCAGGACTGCCTGTGGTATGCTGTCAACAACAGGTGCATTCTTCAGAATCCTATTCCTCACCGTCTGCTCTGATACATCCATGCCCAGTCCACACAACGCAAACACAATAACATCAGCATTCGACATATCTTCCATGTCTATTGTACTTCCAGGTCCATCAGGACCAGCAACCACGTGTGCACCCACCATGTGCATCAGCTCTGGAACCCATGCTCCACACGTGAGCAGTGGGTGCGGCCATTGAATACATGCAACACTCGGCCTCACACCACCTCTCTGCTTTGATTCATCTTCTATGTCTTTCATTCTCTGTTTCATCCCAGACACCAGATCTTCTCCACGCTCTGGCACTCCCAGGGCATCTGATATCCTCTGCATGTCGCTATATATCTCCTCCATGGTCTGACCATTGGTGTGCACAATCTTTGGAACGTATCCCAGTACATTTTCAAACGCAGCCTCGCACAAATCACCTTCCAGCACCCCAGAATGAGCCGTCTGAAGGCACGTGAGAATCACATCAGGCCGCAGAGACACCAGTGTATCAACATCCACATGATAGACCGACAGGCCATACTGAATCAATGCAACCGCCAGACCAGGTCCCAGCATTTTCATCTCTTCGACAGCAGCAATAGATGCACTGAATACATCCTGAATCTCTTCGATAGGAATCCGATCACCCAGTCTATTCTTTGTGACAACAACACTACTGGAACAGTGTTGTTGGGATTCCATCCCATCCCATTCACATTCATGAGAATGTCCAATCAACATATTCGTACACCCTAAAGCAACAACAGTGTCTGTAGCTGATGGCAACAGTGATATCACTGTTGTATGTTGCATACGGGATCCATTCATTGGTATGTTGTATTCATGGTTGTTGCAACAAAACAATTGTTGTCTTCATTGGTACGTACAAACAAACAAACAAACAGTGCAAGTCTTCTTGTTGGTGTTGGTGTTGGTGTTCCTCCTCGGCATCTGTATTTTCTTTTTTTTAATTATTAACCCAACAGCAATACCGCTACATATTCACTGCAGCAGGTTCGAGTCCTCACCCATCAAGTGCAATTGCGTCTCTAGAGGGAGAGCTACAGATCTGTAGCTATCTATCTATAGAGACATATAGCCTATAGGCTTGTGGCCTTGCAAGCACATCAGTTGATGTCTCAGTATATTCACCCACTAGTGGGTGCATGGCCATGCATGCATATCATATGATATGATGTCATGATCAATCACCCATCATCTCACCCATATATATGGGTTGCTTGCTTGCAAGCTTTGATCAGGGGTGCTTTTGTATCATCCTACTACATACATACGTATGAAATATAGCACATTGTACATCAAAACATACAAGTACTATAAAATATAATTCCATGGTATCACATCGCGTCAAAGGAATGACTCTGCATTCGATGGCAACTATGGCACATGTGCCTCGTGTGGTACGGCAGACTGTCTGTCGATTTGCATCAAGAAAGAGGCACTTGTATAGTATATGTAAAAGTTCAGCATCGGTACCACCTGGGGCAGAGGAAAAGAGCCGAAAGAATCAGCAAGGTGGTGGAGGGAATAGTACGAAACGAGAGGAGAAGAGTGCGTCGTCTATCGACGAGATTCGTCAACTTAGGATTGCCAAGGCAAACGAGATACGGGAGAAGGGGCAGAATCCATATGCGTATAAATACGAGAGGACCCACTCTGCAGAGGAGCTGCAGAGATTGTACAAGGACTTGCCTCATGGGGAACAGCGTGATGATGTGCATGTCTCTGTTGCTGGTCGAGTGATGATGAGGAGGGTGATGGGGAAACTGGCATTTGCAAAGCTTGTGGATGGTAGTGGTTCTATTCAGCTGTATGTGGATAAAAAATCTATTGAAGAGGGTGGGTTTCAGATGTTTAAGCAGCTTGTGGATGCAGGGGATATTGTGGGGGTGCAAGGGGGGTTGAGGAGGACTGATAAAGGAGAGCTTTCTGTGGTGGTGAAGAACCTTTTTGTTCTCACAAAGGCGATTCTGCCTCTCCCAGATAAATACCATGGTCTTACAGATGTGGAATCAAGGTATAGGAAACGATACCTTGATATGATTGCGACACCTGGTGTTGCAGAGACTCTCAAGGCTCGTTCTCTTGTGGTATCAACCATTCGGAGGGCACTGGAGGATATGGGTTTTTTGGAAGTAGAGACACCGGTGTTGGAGAGTGCTGCTGGAGGAGCGGATGCTCGGCCGTTTGTTACGTACCATAATACGTTGGAGAGGGATTTTACACTGAGAATCGCGACTGAACTTCACTTGAAACGACTGGTCGTGGGAGGATTGGAAAAGGTGTTTGAAATTGGAAGAATATTCAGGAATGAGGGAATATCCTCCCGTCATAACCCAGAATTCACATCTATTGAGTTGTACGAAGCATATTCAGATTATAATGATATGATGGATCTGACAGAGAAGCTCATCAGGGGTGCAAGCCAGGCCGTCACCGGGTCAACCAGGGTATCCTACCAGGAGACAGAGCTGGACTTTGAGAGTCCATTCAGGAGGGTTGCCATGCATGATTTGGTCAAGGAAAAGACTGGAATAGATTTTATACCATATCTTCAGGCGGGATCTGAGCAGCTCGAGGCTGCAAGGAATGACGCGATGGAGGCACTCGCAGGATCTGACGTGGCAAAGGTCAGGGATGCCCCTTCTGTTGGACATATTCTGAATCAAGTATTTGAGCAACTCGTTGAACCGACGTTGATTCAGCCAACATTCGTATTGGACCATCCAGTCGAGATTTCACCATTGGCGAAACCGCATAGATCCATGCCTGGGCTTGTAGAACGATTTGAACTCTTTGTGTTTGGAAGAGAGTTGGCCAATAGTTTCAGTGAGTTGACCGATCCTGTGGACCAGCGTGCCCGCCTGGAAGCACAGGTGGCAAATCATCGAGCAATGAAGGAGACTTCATCTCATTCTGCACATGAGGAGGAGGGAGACTATGATATTACAGTCGATGAAGACTTTTTGGCTGCTATTGAGCAGGGAATGCCTCCAACAGGAGGCATGGGCATGGGCATTGACCGCCTCGTCATGCTCTTGACTGATAGCCCAAGCATCCGAGACGTTATCGCATTCCCCCTGATGAAGTAATATGTATTTCATTTCGTTTACTATAGACAAGGTATACATTCTATCAACGAGGTATGCAATGATGATGCTTCAAAAACACATTCCCAGCAGTCTGCTGTGGATTTATTCCTACACCATCATTGGTAAGTATTGCACTCGTCTGAGAAGGCACCTTGAATTCTTCCGCAGCGAATTTCAAGACTGCCGTAAAAGGAGCCTCTTCTGGAACACTAAACACTCGAAAAGGCAGTTTGGGATCAGAGGTAAGGTTCACCTTGAACGTCACTTTCCCCGAGCTTGCCCTGTATATGTTTACGTATTTATGATGAATATAATAATATATACTACTCATTCACATGATGGTGGAACAGTCCAAAGTCATTCGTCGTTTGTTTGTTTGTTTGTTTGTTGTTCAATTGAATCATCAGAGACATGAACAAACGAACAAACGAACGAATGAATGAATTCTTCACAACACGTACATTCTATCAATCAGTTACTGTACAATATAATAAAATGAAAATACTGCAATACGTAGTCTACAGCAGTTGTCTTGCAAAAGTCCTCTCATGAGAATCATGAAGAGTATCGTATGGCATGCAAGACTCCATCGGAAAACGTGGAATCCATTCTCGATTGGATTCTGTAGATCTGCATGCAGATCGAGAGAACGTGATACATGATGATGATCATCATCATGCATGCTGCTAGCAAGTCAAAACTTGTTTTGAGAATGTTGCAACTCCCTGTGCATAGTAGTAGTAAAAAAGACATACGAGTTCTGTAGTAATCAATCACGATGGGTAATTCATCTAGTCGTGGACACTCTGCTGCAGAATGTGGTAGTGGAACTCTTCGTTCACGAGTCCTCTCGTCGGATGACCAGGAGAGGATTGCATTAATCCTTGGAGGTTGTGGAGACAAGGCTCGTTTGACGAGATCATCTCTTCATAGAATGTGTATAGAATTTGCAAACATCATTCGTGGGATGGGGATCAAGCCTGGGGATATCGTCACGGTGGTAGACTCTAATACTGTAGAGTTTGTGGTTGCCTTTCTGGGAGTGACCTATGCTCGGGCGGTTGCTGCTCCTCTGAATCAGAACTATACGACTGAAGAGTTCAAATACTACATGGAAGATGCTGGGTCGAAACTGTTGGTGACTGGTGCCCAAGGGAATGCATCAGCAGAGGGTGCTGGTGTTGTTCCCTCAATCTCTGTGAATGTGTCATTCCATGACACTGAGGATGATGGCACACTGCGTGTGACAAAGGCCGGTGCAGACGTGCATGCTAAAGAAAATGTGTTTGAAAAGGATCAGCCTCGTGGAGATGATGTGGCGTTGTTCCTGCACACGTCTGGTACGACGTCGAGGCCAAAGGGTGTGCCACTGTCCCATGCAAACTTGGTTGCATCCTTGGAGAATATCAAGGGTACCTATGAGTTTACGAATGAAGATGTATCACTGTTGGTTATGCCTTTATTCCATGTTCATGGACTGATGGCTGGATTGCTTTCTCCTCTGCTCTCTGGTGCTTGTGTCGTTCTTCCAGCTGCTGGAAAATTCTCAGCTGGAACCTTTTGGCAGGATGCGGTGGAGCACAAGGTGACATTCTATACTGCTGTACCGACAATGCACCAGATTTTAGTATCAAGAGCGAGTACAGATTATCCAAAGGATAATCCTCCTCCTATTCGAGTGATCAGATCATGTTCCTCATCTCTTGCACCTGCAACACTGTTTCAAGTGGAAGCGCTGTTTGGGGCGCCGGTTCTGGAAGCGTATGCGATGACTGAAGCATCGCATCAGATGACTTCAAATCCTTTGAAAAAGTATGGAGAGAGGAGGCCAGGTACTGTTGGCAAACCGCAGGGATCAGTCAAGGTGGCAATTTTGAATGAATCGTGCAAGGTTTTGGGTCCTGGGGAGATTGGTGAAGTTTGTATTCAGGGTCCGAATGTTACCAAGGGGTATAGAAATAATCCAAAAGCGAATAAAGAAGCATTTGCGGGTGGTTGGTTCCATACAGGGGATCAGGGGTATTTGAGTGAGGATGGATACCTGAGCCTGACTGGTCGTATCAAGGAACTGATCAACAGAGGAGGGGAAAAGATTTCTCCGCTCGAGGTATGTATTTGTTGTTGTTGTTGTTGCTGCTATTCATAGATAGTTGATGTGTTGTATATTGGATGCATGTATAGGTTGATGCGACACTGCTTGGGCATCCACTGGTGGGTGAGGCAGTGTCATTTGCAGCACCGGATGACAAGTATGGCGAAGATGTGGCAGCAGCTGTGGTGCTCAAGAGCCCTGAGGGTGTGGATGAGTTGAAGTCGAAAGGAGAAGATGCAATAATTGATTCCATTAAAGAGTTTTGCAGTGGCAAGCTTTCGAGTTTTAAAATTCCAAAGCAAATTTTCATTACTGACGTATTGCCCAAAAATGCGACAGGAAAAATACAACGACGGTTCATGGTTGATGCATTTATCAATACAAAACCGACTGAGAAGAGTGAGTGACTACATTTCTACGATTGAATAGTGTTGATTTTCGTGTAACACTGCTCCATCCAATTTTCCAAGACTGGCTGACTGACTGGCATATCTTCATGTTCAGGTGGTGGTGAGGTAGTGGCAATGACAGGATATGATATCGTAGCATCATCTCTCGCTCAGCTTGGTATTACACATATGTTTGGAGTGATTGGGATCCCAGTCACTCAAATGGCTTCTGCGGCTCAGGCTGCTGGGATCCGCTTCATTAGTTGCAGGAATGAGCAAGCAGCTGGATATGCTGCTGCAGCTGCTGGATTCTTAACTGGGAAACCTGGGGTGTTGCTCACGGTGTCTGGGCCTGGTATGGTGCATGGTATCGCAGGTTTGAGTCATGCCAGGGAAAATAGATGGCCATTGATTATGATTAGTGGAAGCTGTGAAACGGTAGGTACTCGTGTATTGTGTATTATTCATGCTAGATTTCTCATCACATCACCGAGGCATGTTGCAGGATGAAGTTGGAAAGGGGGCCTTCCAAGAGCATGATCAGTGTAGAGCAGCTATGCAGTATGTGAAGCTTGCGATCCAAGCAAAATCTGTTGAGGAAATCCCACAATGTATATCGAGGGCGTATGAAACTTCACTCCAGTGTGGGTTTGGGCCTTGCTATATAGATATACCCTCCACGATATTTATGGGGGCAACTCAGAAACCTGTCACGTGTATTTCTCCATCGCCGTCAAGAGAGTCGAGAGTATCTGACAAGGTCTTGTCAAAGGTCTTGAGTGCTGTCCAGAATGCAAAAAGGTATGAAGCCATGTTTTTTGTGTTTCTTGTACATGGTAATACTCACATACATATATTATGCAATGTATATAGACCTCTTATAGTTCTTGGGGCTGGAGGTGCTGCTGAACATGCTGAAGGATGCATTGAGCGTGTAGTACATGCCTGGAAAGTGCCCTTTATTAGTTCATCAATGGGAAGAGGGGTTGTTCCAGATAGCAGCATATACTGTGCCAATGCTGCTAGGTCACTTGCCCTTTCCAAATCTGATGTTGTGGTTGTATTGGGAGCCGCTCTTAATTGGCAATTACATTTTGGTGAGCCGCCCAAGTGGTCAAAAGATGCCAAGTTTATTCTTGTTGATAGCTACATTACTCCAAGAGACAAGAGGGTTGCCCACATCTCAATCGAGGGACCAATTGAGGCCACTGTCCAGCGCCTGCTTACCACACCTATTGACTGTACTTGGATGGAATGGAATAATCAGATTACTGCCAAGGTACGGATGGCGAAAGAAAAACTGGATGCAAAGTTGTCAGTGACAGCACATCCTCTCGACTACAAAACGACCCTACGAGTGATTCGTTCTCAGATCAATGCCATCGACCCCGCACCAGTTGTTGTTTCAGAGGGTGCTAATACTATGGATCAGGCAAGAATACTACTCGAACCTGTCAACACCCCGCGATGTAGACTGGATGCAGGAGCATGGGGTACCATGGGTATTGGTCTTGGCTGTGCCATAGCTGCAGCCACAACAACAGGGAGAAACGTCGTGGCGGTAGAAGGTGACTCTGCATTTGGATTTAGTGGCATGGAGATTGAAACAATATGTCGCTACAATCTCCCAGTGACCATCATAGTATTCAACAATGGAGGGATATATGGAGGAGATCGGAGAACTGACTCTCTACGACAGGCTGCAGTAGCTGGTCTTGAATCTGCTGGGTTTCCTCAAGACCCGGCCCCAACATCCTTCGTCCCTGATGCACGATATGATATGCTGGCTATCGCATTTGGAGGTGATGGATATAATGTTAAGACGGCTGATGATCTTGAAAAGGCTTTATCACAGTCACTCTTGTTAAAACGGCCTTCCATCATCAATGTCGCAATAGATCCACAGGCAGGAGTCGAATCAGGCACCGTTCATAGCTTTAATGCTCCCAAAAAAAGTTAATCCGATTACAGGACATTTGGTAAAATAATGGAAACATAACAGGTAAGAAATATTATTTCAGCAGAGTTGCATGGAAACGCCATCTGACGCTATATATATGCATCAAAAGTGCTCTTGTCCAGCACCACCAGCAGAAGAATTTTGTCTGCGAAGACACAAAACTCGCAATTTATCAAGTTTCTCTCCGTTCCAGGAGACCTCTTTCCAACCATCGCATGATTGTCGAGCAGGGTTTCTCGTCCTCAATACTGTCAGTGCAAATTTCGACACAGCCCTGTACCGACATCCATCATAATTGATTGCACCGTCCTCTCCAACCGTAGCTGTAACTTCTGTATGACCAACAGAAAACTTGTGCACACCGGGGCTCATGATGCCAGAGATAACGAGCTCTGCAAAACTTGGTCTTCCCTTCATCTCTGTCCTTGCACTCGTTGCGCGGATGGCCTGTGCCCCTCGTACCTTTCCGCCGTGAGGTGACGCCGAACCTTTACTATTGACAACGCCTTTCCCTTCAAGACCCCTATTCCGCGACTGCCTCGAGTTCCTCACGTCTGAACTTGACATTTGGTCACTCAAAGATGATTTTCCCTGAGACAACGCAACTGTTGTCTGAAGAGACTTTGAAGATGAGGTATGTAAACTCGTCACAGAATCTACAAGCTTTTGGGGCAACTTTCTCGTACGCTTTGATGTTCTCTTGACCACTCCAACAGGCTGTGTTGGCTTTACAGCGTCAAGCAAGGGTGTCGTCACATCTTTCTTCGATAGAGAAGATTCTCTGGGACTACCCTGGCATCCATGCGTACTATCATGGTTCGACACATCAACAGAGGGCTGTTGGTACACAGGTACAAACGAATCAGCAGATGTATCATAAGGGTTGGAGGTAGCAGCCCCCTGCAATGGAGCTATATCCCCACTCCCTATGTGACACAGTCCACCCCCAGCTTCTACTGCACCAATATTCTCTCGAAGCATGTCAAAATCAAAATCCCCCGCGTTATCTTCTCGCACATTATTCCACTCATCGTTGGCATCGATTGCATCCATCATAAGAGGCTCCGCTTGCCAGAACTTTGGCTCAAAGCAATCCTCTTGGACCTGCGGGCCAGGTCCGTTGAGCTTGGACGAAATCCAGCCATCTACTTCACCATCCAATCCCATCAACATAGTATAAGTATTTGAGACAACTAACTAAGAGATCAATCGAAATATTCCTCCGGAAAGAATGGCCCTACGTGTCAGTGCCCCCAGAAAACCCCACAGGAGATTTGCACGAATAATACGCGCAGCAACAGGTTTTTATTCTTTTTCAATATGTTTAAAGCAATAGTAACGGTACGATCATGCAGATTTGTGTGTATTTCACCCGGGTAGACAAACCCCACGCAAGAGCCGTACTTCAGGACCGTGCACTCGTTTTAGTCCAGGACCTGTCCGTTTTGTCAGCTTCAAAATGCAAATTACAAATTTTATGTACCAATTTGTCATTTTCTGAAGCAAACATATTCGGTTTTCATCAAACTTGCCCGCACCCTCGACATCGCGAGGGTTCTCTGCACATTCATAAGGTGCTTGGCAGGTTGTTCAGGTCCATCTGGTCTAGAATACTGCCAGATCCCCATCACCTCTCGCATACGTATCAACTAGAGACGGATAACACATCAGTAGTGTACATATTACAAGAAAAAAAACATGATGAATACAATCAGGTCAATTTGGACCGGTCTTCCCAGCGTTGTTCTCCAATGAGCCACACTCTGTTGTCTCTTCCATCCAATGCCAGGTCCTCATCATCACTTTTACCACTCTTGATCGAATCAATCATATCCGGTGCTGCATCGGGGCCAATCAAGGCCTTCCAGACGCGTTCATCACATGTACCACTCTCTGCCATTCCATTGCATGCCTGGAACGTCTTGATAGCAGCCATTGTCGAGTCTCCAAACTGCCACCACTGGACATCATCCTCCCCTGGCCAATATCCAGCTTGCTCTAAAAGTACATGAAGGGCATGGACCTCCTGTCCACCTTCACCTTCAAGCAAGACAGGCCAGGTACTACGCTGTGAGCTTGATGTGATTCGTTCATCAGTGACCTCGACATGTCCATCAGGGAAAATCTTTTCATCATGTATATGTGTTTCTTTCTGTACAGTATTGTTCGAGGACGTTACCTCTCGTACTTCTGCAGAGAATAACTCTGCAAATGGCTTTGGTTCCTTTCCTTTGGTTTCTGGGGTTGTTTTGGATTTGTCTGTCAACGGATTCACATCATCTGTCAAGTCTCTTGATTCCTTGTGTTGTAAATCCTCTCCTAGAAGCTCCTTCCACGTATTCATATCGACAGAACCTGTCTCTGGGAGTCCATTGCATGCCTGAAATGTCAGGACTGCACTCTGTGTTGACTCTCCAAACATGAAATCATCAATATCTTCGTCTCCGGGATAGAAACCAGCATCAAACAATGCTACATGCAACTGGTTCATCCAGTAGATGTCATCATCTCCAATCGTCAGGGTTGGAGGGGGTCCTGTTGGAACAGCAGGATCCTCATCAGAAGACATGGATTTTTCCTGTGCTCCTCCAGCAACAATACCCTCATCAGAAGACACAACCTTCTTCTCTGACGTGTGCTCTCCCCGTCTAAAAGATGTAAAATCCTCTTTAAGAATATCTCCATGCTCCACGGCAGCAAACGCTGCCCGGAAATCTGCCTCCACAGAGGACTGCTGAGTATCAGCCAATGTCGATGTGTCTGGTTCTTCGTCCTCATCCACAGACGAACTCGTCTCAGGAATCCCACCAGAGGCTGCCGTCGCATCAATCCAAGACTGTCCTGCAATCCCAGTCGACATATCAGTCATGCGTGCCATCACATACATGAGCTTATTCCTCAATTCTTCATTTTCCCTTCTAAGAGCATCCTCTCGTTCCAGCCACCCCTCCCGTTCCTTCTCATGGTATATTTTCAGAGACTCGTACGATTCCTCAAGACGTTCATACATCTCACGCGCATTCCGCACCATACTCTCTGACATTTCACTCTGCCTCTCCCACAACAGAGCTTCCCTCTTCTCCAAGGCTTCCATCTTTGAATCCACACCATCCTCCCCTTTCTTCGGTCTTCCAGCACCTATGCGACTTATTTGACCCCTATTTGACACGCGTGCACATGCTGTGGATACACGCGGTGCTCGAAAGATACAGGAGGATGAGATCATCATACTCAAGAGCCGGTTCTATCAGCAGCCAGGTAGAAACTCGCATGAATTTTACAACATAATAGTATTCAAGATGTAGAAAAGTCTCGTGTAGAGTTTTAGAACATTGGACTTGAAGAAATCTAAAATCCTATCGATCCAGAATTCTCTAGCTGCAGCTGCATGTCAATATCCATCTGGATATGCCTACTATGTCATACGACGAATGTGAAGATCTCTTCTCTCTTTCTACTACAGCAGATGCACAGATGAGATGGAGAAAGAAGAGCAGGGAGACGTACAGGCCAATCAATCAACACATTTGTTGATTCTCAACCCTTTAAAGGGTTGAGAAAGCACCAACAAGGTACATAGGGTTGTGAGACTAGGGGAGTCGTCCTATGAATATTTCAACTACTACGTCTACTGTATATGCATAGTTTCAATATCTATGAACAACTGATGGTGAAAGAATCAGACATCGACCGTAGTCGAAAGGAAAGGGATTTGAAAAAATCCCGGAACAAGATGATGTAACGTACCATCATCGGATTGGCCATGGGGAATCAGTATAGTAGAACATATTCACAACAATCATCACAGATTGATATACCACCGTCTCTGGTGTACAAGGGTCCTCTTGGTATGTTGATATGCTGAACGTTGTTTCTGGGAGAGAATGGTCTCAAGCTCTAGTGACCTTGATGTGTAGGAGAGCATGGAAGGTTTTTTAAAACCTCTTTGTGTATGCATGACCAAGGGAATCATGTTACTGTGAAGACGTATATGAAGACGGATGATGATGTGTCAGTGTATGAAAATGCTCTTGGGTTTGTAGAGTCAAAGCTGTCACAGGGGTCTCGTGAGAAAACTGTAGGGTATCAGCATGGTACGCATGTTTGGAGCAATCAGGAAATACTTCATGAAAGAGGGGATGCTGTTCATATTGTACGACAGTACTTTTGGTCATCACTGGCACAGAGAATTACGAGTAGGCCATTCCTGACATGGTCACAAAAGGCATGGATTGGGTACCAAGTTATACTCGGTGTTGTGCAAGCGCACTCGTGTGGAGTATGTCATGGAGACCTCAAGACTGAAAATATCATGCTCACATCGTGGGGATGGGTGTTTCTGGTGGATTTCTTACCATTCAAGCCCACGTGGCTTCCCAAAGATAACCCAGCAGACTTTAGCATCTTTTTTGATACCAGTGGGAAGAGAAAGTGCTGTATTGCGCCGGAACGCTTTGTATCTCAGAGTCAAGGAAGTGCTCTTGGGCAGAAAGAAGGCTTGAGACCAGAGATGGATGTGTTTTCACTGGGATGTGTCTTGGCAGAAGTCTTTTCAGATGGTGCCAGTATTTTTGAATATGCAGATTTGTTGGAGTTTGCAAGAAGTAGGAAATATCCCGATGGCTTTTTTCAGGGAATTGATTCTCGTGTAGTGACGTTGATTCAAAACATGCTTGAAAGAGATCCTGAAAAGAGGCCTTGTGCCAGGGAATGTGTTGACATGTATGTACAGTGTGAAGGAATGTGTGCAGAGGACTTTGATAGACTGCATAGCTTATGCTACACGTGGTGTGATATACCTGCTGACGAGAGAATTCGTCTAGGAATAGAGTCATTTCCGGTGTGTGTGGATGATCAAGCACCACGAGGATTACTCCCTGTCCCTGCACAGGAAGGTGAGCATCCTCGTATCAACAACAACAAGGAGAAGGAGCATTACGTTGACATTCTGGACATTGATATACTGGGGAAGAATCTCATCCATGACATTACATCCATGTTGAAGCATGGTTGTGAAGTCCAGGAGGAATCTTCAGGGATGCCCCCACGGGAAGGCAAGGGCCAAGAGCAAGTTCAGCAAGATACATGTGTGCAGAGACAATCTGCTGGCACTGTACATGCTTTAGATCATTCTGTGTTATATCATAATCTCACTGTGATATATTGTGCCTTGTTGCGATCATGCAGGCATTTTTCGTCCAAAATAAAGCTCTTGTATATCATTCAGCAGTGTGTTGACGTGGCCAGCCATACAGATATTCTCCTTTATGTGGTTATTCCACACGTGATTACAGCAGCGACAGATACACATGGAAGATCTAGAACAAAAACGTATGCTTTATCGTTGCTACCGAAGTTTCTCTCTCTACTGGACGGTGGGGCTTGTGGGGAGGGGACTCCTGCTACAGCTTCTCAAGTTGTTGGAGACTATGTTCTGCCTTCTATTTCACGACTTCCACATGATAGTGACCTCGCAGTCCAATCGCAATATTCGTGCTCTATAGGATCAATCGGATCAATATCTGCACGTATGGTATACTATCAGGGAGCTGGGAACGTAAATACACGGGAAGAGTATCTTGAAAGAATCCGAGGAATCGTCGAAAGGGGTGTACATGACATTCTTGTGGGTCCATCATCATTGCCAAAACTGGCATTGCTACCACATTTGGGCGATATTTCATATGGTATAGGATGCCAAGGATCGATTAATGACCTTCTTCCTGCCCTTTTGACGCTATTTAATTGTAGGGACTGGAATGTCCGTTCATCATTATATATGGCTCTTGAACATATTTTCCCTGTCCTAGGGCCAAGGGCATTGCCGTATATCCTGCCATTTGTCGATCGACTGCTCACAGATCCTGATATTGGCTCTCTATTGTCAGGCATTACCCTTTTGGCACACCTGATTCAAGCAAGATTGATATCCATCAAGGACGTGGTGCAAATCAATGAAAAAGTCATGGAGATTGATAAGGAGTTACTCCAAGTCAAGGTGGTCAGGGATTACATTGTACATCTTTATAAAGTATCACATACATACCTAGGTCCAGTGGCGTCAAAGGCAATGTTGAATCCAATATATGATACTGCGGCTTGGAAAATAGCAGATTGTACAACAATGCTACAGAAGCCAAGGACATTGCATGTTGGACAAGACACGCCATTTCATGCAGAATATGTAGCTGATTCATTAGAGGTGTATACAGTATCGGTCCAGCCGGTGCATGAGATAGGTACTGGGATGATTTCACGGTCAAAACTAGAACAGATGATTGATTCTTCTCAAAGAGATGGAGAAGGATTGTCTCATGGTCCAGCAATACTTTTACAATCTCCGTCGCTTCGAAAAAGACAGCATGTAGAGGAAAATAATACTAAAGATATGGGAAGTAAATATCGACCAGTAGATTGGATGCCAAAAGGAATCATGGTGGCAAGAATCCCGTGTCATTCAAAGCCAATCACTGAGATATCTGGAAACCTTTTCAAGGGTTCCACGCTATTCATCACATCTTCGAAAGACAGAACATGCAAGCTTTGGGATACCCAAAAGATTGAAAAAGATATTCAGTTCCATCCCCGCAGGACATTCATAGGGGATTCAGGATACAGTTGTGTTTGTGAGAGTACCCATGGAACCTTTGTTGCTGGAAGGGACGATGGCGTTTTAGATGCATGGGATATTGGTCAAAATACAAATACAATTTCTTCATGGAGTTGTGGTCCTGGGGGAATTTTAGACATTAGCTGTATACAACGAAGGAATATATGCATTGTGAGTACTGGAGCCCATGGTGTTCTTGGTGTAGATGTGAGGGCCAAAGATCCTAGTTGGACACTATGTGCAGATCCCACCATGGGCATTCCGACCAGGGTCGGTGTAGACATAGAATGCCCGCACTATTTTGTCACGGGGACTTCACGAGGCTTCACAACGGTATGGGACATGAGATTCTTACTGCCTGTCAATTCTTGGAGAAATCCCTCACACGCTCCAATTGAATCCATTGCTATTACCTCTGGTGCCACCATTGGAGTATCTTCTTCGGGACCTGTTGCAATTACTGCGTCTGGCATAGACGAAATTTCTGGCTGGGACATTGTATCAGGTTCTTGTAAGATTGTCCTAGCGTCTAGAGGCTCAACACAAGATGATGCTTTTGTACCAGAAGCTTTAAAAGTCTCTGTTATGGACAAGCAAAAGCCGGAAGATCCTCTTGGTCTTGCAAGGCAAATGGGAGCTTCGGATTTGAGATCCCTCTCGTCCAAAAGAACTTCTGTCAAATCCGTGCTTGTCACTGCAACCGGTAAGATCCTCTCGGGGGGTGCCGACAAATGTATTCGGCTCTGGAACCCAAAGGATCCCGCAAGATCATATACAGTTGCTTCCGCTCGGGACGGACCCTCTAGTAATACTTCGAATTATGTTTCCCAGGCATACATGGGGGACACCAAGGTTCTCACAGAATACTCGAGAAAGGCAGTGCCCCCAGAAAGCAATGTGGTATGGCACACAGGGCATGTGACCTCCTTAATGCAGCTCCAGGGTCAGAAAGACAAGTTGTTGGCCAGTGCAAGCTCAAATGGCATCTTACATGTGTGGAGGTGATATCCCAAGAGGTAAATTCATGTCAACCTATCTCTGCTATGCTATGAACTCCACAGGGCAGTGGATCATTCAACTGAATCTTGCAAGAGTACCTAGTGCATGCATGCAGTCCCATATGGGACTGGAAAGATTTTTTTTCAGAACGGCATGTCGTTGTACATGTACTTGGTATGTTGCACGAATGTTTACCAGTTCAAGTTACCTAAATTTAGTAATTTAGGATCTATTGAAAGGAAAATAACGAAACGTTTGCATTCTGTCAAGAGTTTGTTCCCACACGTTGGTGAAACTCACAAGGGCAAGTAACTACCCTGCAGGACAGAAAAGATTCACATCCTTGACTGTATTTATATATTTGACATATAAACAGACAGTATAAATACCATGGCTGTTGCGTTATTGGATGGAAATGACAAGGAGAGCGTGTCGATCGCCCCACACGGTGATTTGGAAGCCGAGGAACAGCAACAGAGTAGATTCAAGGCAGTAACAGACATTTTTGGCAAGTTGAAAGATAATGTGAGTCATAATTTCAAGAATGCCAAGCCTGTTTCGGAAGTATTCGACGTGACCATGGTCTCCAAGCCAGCAAACGCGAACGAGGTGGTTACCAGACTAAAAAACAACGCGTCATACTTCAAGACAAACTATGCAATTCTAGCCGTTGGAACGACAGCCCTTGTTATGTTGATGAATCCTTGGAGCTTGATTGTATTGGCATTTTTGGCATTGGTGTGGTTCTACATGTATGTGTTGAAGACATCAGCTCTGGTTCTTGGGGGGAGGGAGTTTTCCGACAGGGAAACCTTCTGGTTGATGAGTGGTGGATCTTTATTTGTAATCTTCTTTTTGACTAGTGTAGGATCTACAATATTCTATGCACTGGGCCTGAGTATGATTATGATTGCGACCCATGCTAGCTTGAGGATTCCAGATGATACAACGTTGTTTGCTGATGATGTCCCACAAGAGGGTGCTTCATCATTAACAGGCTTACTGTCCATGTTTAGGCCAAAATCAACTCTGGCTGACCTTGGCAATGTAGTCTAAATTGATTTGATTGATTCGTAGAAGTGTGACATAGAGTATTAAGATATATATAAATTATATACAACAGACACAAGGAAAGCATCACAAGCTTGATGCCAGGACAGGAATCTCAACACGTGCATGTCGTATGGCATCTATTGACTTGTATGATGTAAGTGATGGTGACACATACATCGACATATTGGTACACGGACCATTGCAAACAGCTCCTATATAGCCTGGGAGTGGTTCCAACAATGTAAAAGACCATGGCGAGTTGAGATGAGGTTCCTTCTCACTTGGAAGGAACTCTATAGATTTATCTGCCATGTATACATTAAAACCGAATGAACGCAGTCCTGGAGAAGCACCAATACCTCTGCCAAGTGCTTTTACATACGATTCTTTCAATGTCCAGAGTTGAAGAAAAAACAACTGCCTTGGCTCTCCTGGTGGCAGGTCAGCCAGCATTTGTATTTCATTCTCTGAGAAGTATCTCTTCGCTAGCTTCATCTCATCTATTTTCTTGGTCGTACGCTCCTTTGCCTCGACATCAAGCCCGACCATATGTCCGCGAGACACTGCAACCCCAACAACACCACGAGAATGTGTCATATTAAAGGTTATATCACGGGCTGCCTGATTCACCAGCTCTGGTTTTCCATATTCATTTCTACGAAATGCTATTTCCTGTGGACCTGGAGAACCACCTGTATATTGAGATAAGACATGCCTGAGATATGCCCTGGCCACGAGACCATCAACTTCTGTCTGTCTCCCAGACTCCAAAGCCTTGTCTAATCTTCCTACCTCCTCCACGGGATCAAGAAGATCTCTGCATGATCCATATGATTCTTCAAACGCATCACTACTCCTAGACATCCACCAGAGATGAACTTCTCCGTGTCGTATCGAGCAGGCACTTGGGAGAGCTGAGAAACGTGACGATACCTTTCTCACATGAGCATTATATCTATTAAATGAAGGACGTAAGGATGCATTTGGTATGTAAGATACTTTCACATTGATAATGGCGCAAGTTGGACGACATGAGCGTGTTGCAAGGGCTGCAATGTGGTGATACATGTCGACCAAAGTAACCCTGTCAGCGATGCAGTTTCATCACCCGATAGAAACTCATTTTGAACAATCTACATGTAAATATTTTGTATGTATCTTCAAGTATCTGACGGTAGACAATTAATTGTCGAGCAAATATTAATATTTGCTCAGTGTTTTTTTCAAAAAAAAAATCATCTCGGGATGCTTCTTGACCACAACGTCGCAAGAAACATGTGCTAATGTAATGTAAATATTTGTAGTACGATTAAAAGTTTTGATAGAGATACATCCAACACAGGTGGTCAATGGTTCAAGTGGAATTGGAGTTTAGGTATGGCATGTCTGCGCTGTTTCTCCTACAAACCGTCGTTGATTATGATATTGCCGGTGAAAATATGGAATGTAGGTATTATAACAATGATATATGGGTGATTTGCAGTGGTGGGATGGAACTCTTGTTCGACAATGTCAGGAATGTCAAGGTTGACATTCCTGCAAAGGATAGCCTCCTGACTGTCCGAGAGACTATGGCGTGGATGAGGGATAATTTACTAAAAGAAAGACCAGAGATGTTTATGAAGGGTGATACTATTCGTCCTGGCGTCCTTGTGCTGGTCAATGATGCAGACTGGGAGCTTTCTGGTCTTGAAGATTCAGAGGTAGAAAATGGCGATAAAGTCACATTCATATCCACACTTCATGGAGGATAGAAGGATCACATGCTTGTGGAAAATTCCGAACAAAAACCGATCGATTTTTGAAAGTAGAACGCATCCCCTATAGGTGACACCTTGTCATCCACCCTTGATGGACTGGGAAGCAAACTTGCATGTGGAATTCTCCTATTCTCTACGAAGACTGCATATGTAGCACAGTGTGCTACTGATGGATATGATGCATCCTTCATCCACATCGGACCGAGTTGATGTATGGAAGATCAAGGCATCATGCAGGTCCCTGCCCAGGATACACAGGGAGGAAAGGGGCCACAGCAAGGCTGATGATTGTTGATATCGTCAATTGGTTGTGATTTTGATACACTTTCATGATATTAGAATAAATGTACGCCATGTCTTGTAACATTATTGTCTTTGAATGTGGGGAGGGGTCAGTTGATGCTCCCTCCCTGTTCTAGATGCCTACGCCCCCTTCCCATCAACTATGCCACTGGATGGGAAGATATGGGCATTCCTAATGGGTAGTTGATTGTCAGACTCGTCATGACCCACGAACATCAAAAGACGATATTCGTCCTCAGGAGACATTCGCAACCATTAAAAATTCTTTAAAGACTGGAAATTTGGACTTTACACTGCACATCTGCTTTCCAGTCGTCGAGTGAACCGAGTGCTGTTTTGAACGACAGAAGGGGAGCCATAGTCTTTCACAGGTTGAATTATAGGATTCGTATCATATACACCTCAGATTGATACATGAAATAAAATATGCATCTATATATATCATATAAAAGCGGTCTGATCCTGCTGCTTCCACTTCTGTGGTCTTTTTGTTTGTGCTCTGGAAGAAGGGATCTTTCTGCCAAGGGCAAGTCCACTCTGTCCCCCCGCAAGGGCGAGTCTGGTTGGAAGAAGATTTGGTCGGATGAGTTCGACTTCTTCGATCCCTCAAAGTGGGAATATCAACTAGAAGATGGGTGCAAGCTTGGCGTGTGTAATTGGGGAAACAAGGAAAAGGTATGTTGTTATATCTGACGTGTGACGAGACAACACACAGTTGACTCACCTGTGTCTTTTGTAATCAACCCTTGCAGTCTTGGTACACGGACTCAAATGCCGTGTTTCGTAATGGTACAATGCAAATTCAGGCTAGAGAGGAGATTGGAGAAGGCTTGGGGGCGGTACAGCAAACGTGCTGGGATAGGTGTGGACAGATATGTGTCAACGACTGGGGCGTCTCTCCTGAACACATAGACGGATGTGTGAAGGAATGTGGGAATCATCGATGTCCACATGCACGATTTACCTCTGCCAGAATTCGCTCTTATGGTAAATTTAGCATCTCTCCCCAAAAAGATGGGTATGGAGCCGTAAAGATTGAGGCCAGAATTAAGCTGAAATGTGGGAAAGGAATGTGGCCAGCGTTTTGGATGCTTCCTGAGGCAGGATCTACACCAGATTGCTCTGGATGTGGTAGATACGGTGTGTGGCCTGCATCCGGGGAGATTGATATCATGGAAATGTTTGGTGGCAAGGAAAGTCTGAACAAGATTCATGGCACATTACATTACGGAGGCGTTGGTGCCTGGTCACATAAGACTATGAGCGCTGAGCTGAAGCCTACAAAAGATGATTTTCATACATACGGTATTGAGTGGACTCGTGAACAAATTACATGGTTTTTAGATGGAGAGAAATATGGTAGTGTGCGCAAAGCTACAGATCATAGTCCAGGATGGTGGACTACAGGAAGTGGCCACGGTCCATTCGATGTAAACTTCCACATCTTACTTAATTTGGCAGTAGGAGGAGAGTATACAGGCAACACCTCCCCTGAGGAGATATCCAAAACGATCGCATGGGAGCAGCAATACATGGAGGTTGACTATGTGAGAGTTTATGGACGATGACAGACGGGAGAAAAAGTACCTACTAAAACGATTCTTTGAATGCATATATAGACTTTTCAATAATTGATGCCATGAAAATTACTATGTAACAACGTATTTGAGAAGAACCAGTCTTCTCCTACATATTTTTGCTCAAAAAAACTTGTGCCCCCTCAGTTGAGACCCATGTCTTGAGATTTCTCAGTTTCGAAACTGATGAGACCTTCCAATGAAACTCTACCATGTATCTGCGTGGTTATCACTGATGCGTCAAATACAATTTTATTTTGTTCATATACCAATAAAGTAGCATATTAATGGCAAACCGTAGGGGATGAACCATATCTTTCCTGCCATTGTGACAAGCGTGTTGCTCATGCTTCTGCATACCGGACAAGCAGACAAGCTGAATTACGACGGGTGGAAAGTCCTGTGGCAAGATACATTTTCCAATGGTCTGGATACAGAGAAAACATGGAATATCGAAATAGGAGACTCTTGGCAATATGGTTTCCCTCTGTGGGGAAATTCTGAAAAGCAGTTTTATACCGCTAAAAACATACGTGTTACTAAAGACGGTGTCTTAAAAGTTACTGCGAGATATGATGAAGATAGCAAACGGGTGGAAGCTGCTTGCTGGGATGAATGCTATCAGCGTTGTGTTGGGGAGGGAAAAGAACCAGAGACAGAGGACTTCAGATACTGCATGGAGGGATGTGGAAGTACTGGAAATCGATGTGTAAACGTTGGCAAGGTGGGTATTACCTCGGGTAGAATGGAAACAAAAGGACCTGTCCCTGGCCCTTCTGATGATTTCCCTGTGGTTAGAATAGAATCCCGCATTAGAATGTCAGATGATGGACTTGGCCTCTGGCCTGCATTCTGGATGCTCCCCTGGCTTTCGAATGCCAGGGCTCCAGGGGAAGGGGAGTATGGTAGCTGGCCACTGTCGGGGGAAATCGATATTTTAGAAAGTGCAAATGCACTAAATTTTGTGAATGGTTCCATTCACTTTGGAGGGTCTGCAGCTGACGGGATGAATCAGATGGTCTCAGTGTCCACGCCCTTGGATACGTCCATGGCAGAGGGGTATCATACATTTGGGATACAGTGGCACAAGGGGCTGATAAAATGGTATGTTGATGGCACCTTCTATGGTGAAGTACAGAGATCAAAATGGTGGACAATGGGTGACCTGGATGACACGTATGCACCATTTGACAAAAAGTTTCGCATCATCTTAAACTTGGCTGTCGGAGGAGTGTATCCAGAGGCGAATGCAAAGCGAGATATCAGTATAGAAGAATTACAAAAGACACTAGAAACTCCCAAATCCATGTATGTTGATTCCGTGACCGTGTGGGGGCTTTCAAGATGACATATTTCATACATCTCGTGTAACTTTACAACTATGCATTTTTCGCCCGAGTTCGCCGTGTCGCTGTAGTTTTGCTTTTTGCAGCTGCTCGAGTAGGCCGTACTTTTGATCCTGGTGCTGGAGCATTCTCCTTTGCTTGCTTCTTAGCTGCTGGGGACTTTTTGGCTGGGGCTTTTCTTTTTGCTGGTGCCTTCTTGGTTGCTGGCTTTGCCTTTTGTTTGCAGTCAACACAGAACCAATCTCCCTTGGGAACCCTTTTCAGAGGTGGTTTGCAGCACTGTAAATGACACGCATTATCGCACGAGTCACAGAGAAGTAGTATATCACCATCATCACCGACCTTGCAAATGTGGCAGATATCCTCTGCAACAAGTTCTTCTTCCTCCTCCGTAGGTCCATCTGGCAGGGGGCTCTTGAGACTCTTTTTCAAAGTATCGAGTGCTTTCGCTTCTTCTGGATCATACTCTTCGCGGCAGTCATCCATATCGGCTTTGTTGTCATCATCCTCTTCCTCATCCTGGTCGTAGATCCATGTGGGCATTTTGACATCATCCATGACAAGATGTGTTTCTGTGCCAACTGAGATTCTTCTGATAGACTTTACCGCGGATCTAACCACAGATACCCGCCTTTCTTTCCTCATGGTCGTGGGTTGTTGTGGGGTGGTGGAAGTTCCGTGAGTAACATCTGTAGGCTTTCTCACAACAACCACTTGTCCAGCAAGTTCCAAATTGTTTGGGCCATTCTTCTCTTCATATCCAACAACCACAACATGTGGGTGCTGAATTTCTTCTTCTTCTTCATCATCAATCATCGTCTCATCAACCTCCTTTTCGCGCACTTCAATCAGTTTCTTCAATGTATTCTGCAGTTCAATTCGCTTGGCCCTCTCTGCTTTATATCTGGCAGATAAAATATGTGCAGTGGCCTTGAATTTGCTTAGTTTGGCTGACAACTTTCTCAAATGCTTTCCAAGTACCAATGATTGCGTTCTGTACGAGTTGGCCTGAACCAAAGCTGATTTAAACCGAGATAACAATTCAGACTTATTCGATGTTGTTGGGGCCCTTTCATGTGCAGTAGCAGGTTGGCCATCATCTACACCACTGTCCAAGCCACACATGCCATCAAAAAGCACCTTCACTTCTGGGTTTGAAGTCTTGAATGTATCACCTTTTTCAACAATTGTAATTTTGACTCCCGGGGTCTTGGAGCGACGAGCAGATTTCTTTGCAGATGCGACATGATCCAAGGCATCTGCCAAATCATGGACAGCATGACCAACACTTCTCAGCGTTGCAATCTCCTCGGCACCATCATCCTCAGATTCATGAATCGTCCCGACAGCAGACAAAGGTTGTCCAATGGTTTTCAATGCAGATTTAATTTTGCCTGCATCAATTCTTTTTGAGGGGACAGACATTGGAGTAAACCGCATAAAGTCCTTGGGCAAGTCATATTCTACTGCCCCATTGGTGGAGCTTGATTGTTTATGTGCTCCAGTAGCTGACATGGGTGTGAATTTCATGACGCTCTTGGACATCTCAAATTCTTTTCCACTCTCTTCGGATGCGCCAGATCGTGTCTCCTTTTGTACAGCAACTGACATTGGTGTGAAGCGCATAAAGTCTTTTGGCAAGTCATACTCCATGTCATCTCTACTAGTAGAGCAGATTGAAAGTCTTTTGGAGGCACCACTTGGGCACGATTCTCCCATGGATACCTTTTTCTTGGATTTGCACGTTGACAGAGGTGTGAACCTCATAAAGTCCTTGGGAAGCTCGAATTGCACATCGTGTTCCTCTGCAATCTCTCCAAGTTTCCTTGTAAGCACGTTAAAATCGACCGCTCTGTTCCTCTTATGTGCAGTACCTGATTTCGTCATAGTCACAGGTGTTGTTGCAGGGGCAGCCAGGCAAGGGGTTGTCTGGGAGGGACCAGAGTGAAAATCAACCTCCATTTCGGCAGATATAGGAGTTCCCCGTCCTTCACTCGTTTGCAACTCTTTCTTTTCAACAGCATCATCTTTTCCCATAGTCTTAAAGCCCCACTCAGAAAAAGCGACAGTGTTGTCCTCCACCATGACTGCATCACCATCCATCTTTGGTGTACAACGAATTGTCATGGTAGCATCACGCGCCTCACCCTCTGGTGTCGTTGCCACAAATCGAACGCTCTTTCTCTTGTTGCTTTTTGATACAGGAGTCAGAATAGAAGCAGCAGTTTCTGCAGATGCAACAATTCTTGTAATAATCTCAGTCACCATCTGAGACACCATTTCAGCCACAGCACCAGGTGGACACTCGGCATCGTGAGCACCCTCCTCAGCCATAACGTGATCCTCAACAACCTTTCCTTCCTGAACAGGGCCACCATCCTCGACGGCTGGAGGTACATCCATTTCCTCAACCACTTCAGGCACTTGCTGATGAGTTACCAAACCCTCCATCACATCATCCTGAGCAACCTCCTCATGATCCATATCACCCTGCCCATGCCCTTCTTCGTCAATCTTGGGAAGGGCAGTCATTTCTGCAACCACGTCAGGTGCCTGCTGATTCGCAAGACTTGATGCAGCCAGAGGGGACCCAATGCCTTGATGCTCCACAACCTTCTCACGTTCTGCGTCAACAGAATCCACCTTTGCTGCTTTGAAATAGAACTCTCTCGTTCTTCCTTCAAGCAACACTTCAATCTTATCACCAGTCTGAAGAACTCGTGGTGACAACACTTGTTCCCCATTCAGACAGATTGGCTCCCTCCCCATACTGAGCACACATACATTACCATCCTCGTTGACGTACACCTCCAGATGTCTACGAGAGACCTCCTTGTTCACTATACGTATGTCACATGACTTATCCCTGCAGGCATCCGATGTAAAGGGTGAGTTCTAGAACACGGGACCAACGACCCGACCAACGACAACGTCCGTACCTTCCGATCAACACGCTCTTCTTCTCAATTGGATATTCAATCTGAGATTTTCCATTTTTGTTTGGAATCAACAGAGTTCCGTAGACAACAGCCATTTCCCACAAGGTGTTTGTTGAATGACGAAATCGCGCAATGTGTGTGTTGGTAAACCACGTGTATCCTTCAGGTACTGAACGATCTAAAATGCCATGCTCGTGTGTATAATTTATTACAGGAAGAAATATATAGTGTTTTTTGTAGCCGTTGGTCTGTTCATGTACCAAACCAGATAATCAACGAACCAACCAACTACCTGCCTTGCGGAAACCAATGGGTACTTGGTCCCCAAAAAATACAACTGTTTCTGAGACCAGAGTATACTCTCTCTCTCCACTCTCACGGTAAAATCTATTGAACTGTGTTTCCAAACATCTCCAGAAGATTTCTGACTTTACGACTCAATCTACCCGAGAATCGTCTCTTCTGGTTCCCAGTGTTTGACTGAGAGCCTCGTATATCTGCCTCTGCCCTCCTGTCCTGTGCTTCCTGCATTGACACATCATGAGGACCTGGCATCGACACATGTCGGTGAATATTCGATAGTGGTGTATGAGGCTGAAATGGATTCACCACTCTGCTAGATGTCACTTCATTGGTGTAGTATTGAGAATTGTACAGATCTGTTGAGCTCTGATTGCGAAGCAATATTCCTTCCGGATGCTCTTCGTCAGCAGTGTGACTGTGATGATGATACTCCCGAGACTCCCTTTCAAACTCCACAGGCAACGAAGATGTTCGCATCGGTGTTCCTGGAAGATGAGACTGGTGACTGTGCCTGCGTGCAGCGGACAGAGAGGCACAGTGAACTGCAGCATCATATGCACCAGGTCCCTGCAGTGTCAACAATGACCCCAGCTCTGGGACTGTTGGCTCGTCACAGGTAAACGTTATGTTCAGTTCTGAATCTTCAGGAAGATTAAACGCTTTCCTAATCGATTCAGTGAACTTCGAGTAGCCCTCTGGACCAGGTTCTACCTCAAAGCTATATGTCTTGCCATCAAAATTCACATTCATCACAGCCGGAGCCATGGCTTGTTTCCCCTCTGGCTCTGGCGTCAGTGCATATTTCCAATCCGGCAACGTTGAGTCACAGAACTCACAATGCGTCTCTTTTCTAGTCCCTGCTGATTGAAGCTGCCATCTCGCGAGGCATCTCTTGTGTGCTGTTCTGGGACACTTGCATGGGTAAATGAGTTCCCCACCAATGTCTAGGCAGATCCAGCAAAGAGGTGCGTCTTCACTCGAGAGAGTAGAGGAGTCCTGCATAGATGAATGCATACACGTGGTCGTCATTTGCTGAGACTTCACACAAGGTGGTACGCCATTGCACATTGTTGCTACCCAAGTACTTGAAATTCGAACGGAGCGATCCTTTCGAGAGAATACAAGCACTTGTGAATCAACTACCTAATATGTAATGATGAATTAAATAATATATCAACAGTGGGTTCCCCGCCACCTCTTAAACCCCCCTTGTTCTTCTTGTCTCGAACAGACCCCTCTCGCTGACTCATGAATCCCTTTGTCATCGACCCATCAAAGACCATGCCCAATGGGAAGACATTTGAACCACCAAGAGACGGGGGGAAAGCACGTGGACTGCCACCGTTTGGACACGGTCGGGGAAGCACTATACATGTATGCTGTTGACATACGTAAAACAATGGGATTTCCATCCCATTGACCAATCCAATGGTGGAGACCCCGCCCCGGTGGCCCTCCCGAGGTTCCATGGACAACCCACTAAAAAAATATTGAATACGTACCTCACTAACACAAGATCCCTCCATTTTCATATTGCTTTATATATATTTAATGAGAATACACCTCGGATACCGATCTAACGACTGTCTGAGAACGTCTATGGCCACCCTGACTTGGCTTGCTCGCTGCAAATGCGGTACCAAAGCCAGTCCCAACGCCCCAAACAGAACCAAACGCACCCAAATGCTCCAAAAGCAAATGAGCAAAGAGAAATAAGTATTCTTCGATTTGATTAATGCCACGTAGTCAATGAAAATGCAAAGACGTACTGGTTTGAGGATCCCTAGAGAGTCATGCAAACACTCCCCCTGGGATGATTTTGTTGGATTGACCAATGCCTATCAAACAGTCTATTTGATGGGAGGACAATTCTCTCCAACCCCTTTCTACGATATCCCTCTCTGTGGACATATACAACGCAAAAACAGGCTTAGAACAGTTCAACTATGATTCATTATTACACCTGGTGCTCATCATAGGTCAATCTCTTGGTCTGACAAACATATCGTGGACGGTGGCCGTTGTCATCGCTCCGACAACACCGACTCAACGGTTTGGACATGTAGAAACAACTTTGGCCTGGATAGCAAATCTATTTTAATACCATGTCTCGGATACGGTCGGATAGAACCTGGAGATGCGTCTTCCTACCCAGCAGAGTCATCTCCTCGTGTCTCAAACCAACACGTTTCGGGACGAGGCTAGAGAGACATTGCAGTCAAGATGAAAGCATCTTGACATGTCGAGTGGCAATGCCATCATCATCAACCGAAGAAGAGAGTGTATTGACGACCGTGGAGCAACGACTCTCCACCGGAGGTGGGGCTGGACCACCTGCTCGTGAACAAACCAGGCTCATTGATATACTCCGAGGGGTTTCCTCCACGGCAAAGACTCCAGATACTCCAGGTGAGTCAATGATAGATCAGGGTGTAGCTGCTGGATGTCTGGAGAAGGGCTCCGCATCAGGTCCGTGTGCAGAAAAGATGTCATCTGGCATACTTCAGGAAGCACAGGAGTGTGCTAGAAAGCCACCGATACGCGTGGTATGCAGTGAGGATACAATACTACATAATAATAGCGCGGATGAAGAGCTGGTGTTGACCCGGATCAAGCCGGTGTTGGATTGGTTGTATGTCTCACCAATTGAAATCCCCCCACAGGAGCTTGCAAAGCTGGCGAGTCGATATGGATATGATCAAATACATGTGATAGATGTTGGTTCTATGAGCATTTCTGATGATGCAATTGCAGATGGGGTTTGCTGGATGGGTGCATCAAGGCTACCTTCTGGCCCAGTGTGTGTATCTGCATTTCTCAATAGACTAAAACATCGGTTCAAGCAGAGGTACAATGATGGTAAATCAATTGTGATTCTAACATATTCACCGTCAACTTCATATCTCACCCTTCATGCTCTAGCACTCTTTTTCTTCATGCACTGCTGGCTGGATGAAAGTACATCCAGGGCACTTGCAGCTGGAGCTGTGGGTAAACAGATTCCTCCCATATCAATCATAGACTCTGGTATAGAGGAACTAGCAGCGTGTGGAAGAGGATGGTTGCAGAGGGTCATTTTAGAATGGCCGTATCATGCTCGATCTTCTGTAGATATTGCTGGTGAAATATGTGGAGGGTGGCACATTACCAGAAGGCTGCGGTATGATGCATCGAATCGCAAGTGGAAGATACAAATCTGGGGTCTTCCAGCTGGAGCATACACATTCAAATTTGTCGTAGATGGAGACTGGTGTGTTGATTTGAAGAAACCACTCTCTGTGGATGAATGGGGTAATGATAACAATACAGCCACTGTTATCGCCTGCGGTGGGCTGAACTCAAATGAACGACTGGAAGAAATGCGCATTGCAGAGAACTCGGATGGAATGGCAGCGTCGACTGTGGTCGAGTATGAACGTGAAATGTCTGATACGAAAATGATGGTTGTGGTTGAGCCAAGTGCCTTGGTAACCTCAACAGAAGATCGACTGAGGTTGGCTCGATTTGGGGCATCTCTGTTGTCATATTATAAAAAGATATCCTATGATTCTGTGCGCACGTGATGGACGTTTCCTACATGCATGCATTTTTTCCCATTCGCCTAATTTTTTACAAATCTTTTTCTATCGAATATTTATAATAATATACACGTGGTTGTTGTAATCGACAGCAAGAGACTCTCCTCCGTTCACCTCCTTTCGGCGAAACGTACAATGAAACTACACGTACGATACAGTCTGCTCTCAAGACTGATACTTTTCTACGCCAGCCTGGTATGTATGCTAGTACAAGGTTCAGCAGCAAAGAGCAGAAAGTGCACAGTCAAAAATGGGTCCGATATCGAATCTGACGTTGGTCCATTCTTTGGATACTCTGCCAGTCATGATATCCCTCCGGTAAGCATAGAGTACGATCCCATGGCTACAATTACAAAGAAGATTGGAAGGGAATGCAAAAAAGCGTGCTCCAAAGAACACCGTTGTGGTGCGTGGAGAACTGTGTTGAGTGGAAACAGTGGAGGTGCTGGAGCACGTTGCTCACTCTATGAGCAGGGCACATTCAAAATCATCAAAACAAATGGACCAGTATGTGGTCGAGCTGACTGTCGTGTAGGACAGTGTCGATAAAGTCGTGACATCCGATACTATCATGATGAGCTGGTTATCAGGTGATAGGAACTACTGTTGCAACAGTCCCAATTGGGAACCGCTCCTCATATGAATGAAACCGTTGCATGAGCGATGAAAGTTGGCATTAAATTAGTATGAAATAATGCATATTGTGGATATTTTATCCATCTATCTATACATAGAACCCTCTCTCCTTGAACGGGGAACCTTTTCAACAACGACAAAAGACAGTTTCTGTTCTCTCGCAAAAGGACGGGTTCTTGTTCTTTTGGATTCCTTGTTAAATTATACGTAATTATAGCAGTCTATTGTATCGCTAGAAGCCAAAGGATTACCTGTAGGGAGAGCTAGACCTGGCAGAGACTCTGTCGTTGATCAAACCCTACGTATTTCAAGTGCACGGGAACGAACCGTACATGCGACATCACATCGCCAGAAGAATGAATTCTATGATATATTACCATCAAAAGGGATTTCCCATCAGTTCAAAGATGCGGACGAATGACTCGTTCAGGGTTCGCCCCAGAACGTCGTCAACGTTGGTTGTCCAGGCCAAAGCAAAGGGTCAGGGTGACATGAAGGGACAGAAAGGGACACGGGCACCCAGGGGACATAAGAGAAGTGCGAGTAGTACTCCAGCTGCGATGGTGGGTGAAATATATGTCCCTGATGCCACACCAGTGGCTCATCTGTTGACAAGCAGGTACCGGGCCTTGGTCCTGGATGCTAGTTACAGACCAATAGATATCGTCAACTGGCAGAGAGCCATCGTGTTGGACCTGTTGCAAAAAGCTGATGTCTTGGAATACTATGATTACACCGTAAGCTCTGTGAGTGAACAATTCTTTGTTCCTGCAGTTATCAAGGCAAAGAGGCAAAGAGGGAAGCATCTTGGTAGGTTTGGGAGGGTGCCCTTGAACAGGAAAAACATCATGCTTCGTGATGGTCTCAAATGCCAGTACTGTGGTAAAAGAGGTGGAAGCAATCTAACACTTGACCACGTGATACCTCAGAGTAAAGGAGGGCCCAATACATGGCAGAACCTTGTCACAGCATGTGGCCCATGCAATACCAGGAAAGGAGACTCTACACTCAGAGAGCTCCGATGGAAACTTCTGAGCCAGCCAAAGGAACCAAGCCCATGGGACATGGGCATTATCCTAGCCAGTCTAGGAATGAGTGATTTGGAGTCGGTTCCCGAGGAATGGTCGACATATTTGTTCAGCAGTGGAAGTGATACTGATTAACCATGTGATACTATGACGACCTAGAGGACAAGGTAATGCTTGAAAGCAAACACACCGAATATAGAATTTTTTTGTTCGTGTATCTTTGAATTTTGTACAGTATATACATTAATATTTTGACACTTCAAGCGTCCAAAGAAGAATACCACATCATATTCATTCTCCCCATTTCTTTCCCATAAGAGGCTCCACCTTTTTACCCAGCATTTCTCCGGTGGCCCCCTGCCACTCTGCAATACCTAAACTGTATCCCCAATCACTCTGCGTCTCAATAACCACTTTATCACTCACCGGACGAGCCATGCACAGCAAGGTCATACCATCTGCCTGTTCCTCCTCACTCACAGTAAAACTCAAATCAGCAACGTCGCTCTGATCTACTTCCCCTTCAATCACTTTTCCCACACATGCACCACAAATGCCACCTCTGCAAGTAAATGGAAGCTCTAATCCAGCATCAAGCCCGGAATCTAGTATATAGGTATCCTTCTGCGCTTGCACTTCAACCTGCTGCCCCTTGGCTCCTAAAAACACCAATGTAGATTCTCCTTCCACACCATCTGCTCTTTCTATAGGTGTAGCAACTTTATCTCTACAAAAACCATCCTCGGCGTGCACAACCACTGTTCTTGAACGTGCTCTTCTAATGGGCAGGACATGTGGACGACCAATTGTCAGATACGATATAGCACCCATTGTCACTGATACCATGATGAGATTCTTTTAGAGTGCATAAATTAATACTCTAGATATTCAGGGACGTTCGACATTCGTATTTTTGAGGGCTATCCACTAGTAGTAGTAGTATCTTATCCATTTACCTCTTTTGCAGATTGACCAAACAAGCTTTGTCCTCAACTTAAGTTGAGAGATAGTACTATCATGCCACAGTACTCGAACAGCACCAGCAATGCTGTTACTTGTACTGTTATAAGAATGAGAAGAAGGATGGGCGGGAGAATATCCAATCATGATATCATTCATGCTCAACTTAAGTTGCAAGCTTGCATGGCATGCAAGATTTCTCAAGACTCCAGTTCTGGAACATCTCCTCTTCTTGTTTTCCTGTGAGAGACTGTCCCATATTATTTATTTATTGATTATTCCTCATATTGAAAGAATATATACATAATTCCACAAAATGGTGTCTCGGACGTGTCTAGTTCACTGCTCGTACCAAGGAATTGCTCTGAGAGCGTCTGGTCCACATGGCACTCGTTCCACTCGGACACAACGCTGCACAAGAATCAGATCGACCGAAGATTCCGATAAAATGAAGGCAATGCAGGAAGCTATGCAGAATCCAGAGCTTATGAAAGCAGTCGAAGAGAGAATGAAGCAGCCTGAAGTCCAACAGGAAATGCAGGCAATGAACGCCATGATGAGCAACCCAGAGTTCATGGCTCGTGCAGCATCGCTTCGAGAAGACCCAGAGCTGGCACCAATGTTTGAGGAAATCAAAACGGGAGGGATGGCAGCGATGATGAAATATATGAATGACCCCACTTTTCTTTCAAAGATTGGAGAGAAACTGGGGGATGTTCCAGCACCCCAGGCTCCTCCCCAGGCTCCTCCCCAGGCTCCACAACAGCGTGAAATAAATACAATCCTAGATGCAGCTCAATATGGTGACTTGGAAGCTATTGAGAATTTTGTTGCTATTGGCAAGGGAGAGGAAAAGGATGATCAGGGAAGGACAGCACTCCATTATGCAGTAGCCTATGACCAAGGAGCAGCTGCCGGAGTTCTGATAGAAAATGGAGTTGACGTAAATGCCACGGATGCAATGGGAAACTCAGCTCTTCATTTTGCAGCAGGATATGGTCGTGGAAGTGCAGTCAAGGCATTGCTCACGGTTGGAGTGGATGCATCCCTCAAGAACAAGGATGGGAAAACTGCAAAAGATTTGATCGCAGAGAACACGAAGAACCCATTGAATAATGCTGCTGATATTCTCGCACAACTTGTGTAGCACGTATCCATCTCTATGTATGAGATTGAATGAATCATGACGATGTGTGTAATCTTCATTCCAAAAATGACCAGGCCATGGGAATATGACGCAAAACTCTTCAGAATATCAATGCATGTTACCCACGAATCATGGTACATTCATATATTTTATGTATTCGGTCATAGTTGTGAATCTTTTGATCGGATATCTGCATTGTCGGGTGAGACGCCATCATGAATGACGACAGAGAGTACGACGATGAGGTTGATTACGTCGAGGAGGACGACGATATACTAGGAGAAGATATCATAGAAGAAGTTGATGACGATGATGGTATGGATGAGGAGATTGCTGAAGTTGGTATGTCTGCATTCCACCTGAATGACGATTGCTTGGTTCCGAACGTATTTGATATGCATGATTACACTGTGTTCATGAATACAATATGCAGTAGAGGATGAAGGTCCAGGTGAATCTGCTGAAGAAGGAAAGGGGCAGATGTTGTATATTCCTGGTATTGGGTATATTCCACTGTCAAGTCTTGGAGGACTTGGTCAGGGATTGAATCTTGGTGCAGCACGCCAGGCACAGACTGCTCCGAATCCAGAGGGGGAAAAGGAGTGGCAGGGATTTACAGAGATGCCAAAGATAACACAGGATTCCATCATGGATTTGTTTGGTGCCTTGGAGGAGGATGAAAAGAAGGAGTTGACAATTTTGATTCTCGGAAAAGGAGGAGCAGGAAAGAGTAGCACGGTGAACTCCTTGTTGAATGAAAAGGCTGCCACTGTACTTCCATTCCAGCAGGATAATACTCGTCCAGTGACGTACTCCAGAAGGACGCCTTCTGGGTTTGTGTTGCATGTCATTGATACGCCATCTCTGCTGGATCAGGATGTTGTCGCAGAGGGAAGACTCGAGGCTGTTGCAAAGTGCATCAAAGATAAAGAAATTGATGCCGTCTTGTTCTTAGATAGATTAGATGAATACTCGGTTGGGGCAGTGGATGCTGCTCTCATTAAAGGGGTGACTCGTTTCTTTGGTCCATCCATTTGGGACACGACAGTGCTCTGCTTCTCACGTGGTAACGAGTCTTCTGCTCCTCCAGGAATTGACTTTTATGAACATGTTGCCCAGAGAGAGAGTCAGTTGAAAAAAGCAATTGTTGCTGCGGGTGGTAAATCCGCAGATATGGCATGTGCCTTGATTGAAAATAGCTCCAGGTGCCCAACCAATGTAGATGGCGAAAAGGTTGTTTCTGGTGACACGCCGTGGATAACAGACGTATTCGAAAAGATTGTTGAGCTTGTATTAAACAGTTTTCCATATGAACATAATCCAGAGGTTGCGAAGAAACAGTCGAATCCAAACAGTCGCAGGAAATGGCTCATTCCTCTGGTGCTTGCAGCACAGATTGGTGCCAAGTTCCTCCTTGACAAGCTTCTTGATGACGATGGTTGCAGGGGTGATGAGAACGGGCCTTTTGATGCTCAGACTGTCCGAGAGCGTCGTCAAGAGCTCAAGGAAGACAAGGAAGATCAGCATCGACGCAGTCAGAAAAAGTCATCTGCCAGCATTAAAGTCTCTGACGATGGATCAGATGACAACCTTGGACTTGCCGCAGATGAAGATGATGACTGGGACTTGGAAGAAGATGAAGAGTAATAACAAAACATGTATTATTATTATGTAAGATTGCACAATGCACAATATCATGTAGTCATGACCATGAGATACATGTTCGATGTCATGTTTTCAATTCCCTCCCTCTGTTACCTCCTGCGCATGACGCCCACCACCTCGCCCACGGCCACCTCGACCTCTTCCTCTACCACCTCTTCCTAATGCACGTCGCTCTTGCCGACGCATCTCATACTCTCTAGCCTTGCCCAAGATCTCATCTGGAACTCTAAGATATTTCACTGTATTACCACGAACATACACTTCTGGCATCCTCCAGAATGCATCACCATCTTTTGATGTACAGATTACTTCCTTCAAGTGCATATTCATCCAGGAATCACATTGGACAAGGTGTCCATTGTATGTCTCTCCATTCTTCAACTCCACAAGCTGCACACAATAGACATTCCTTGTTATTCCTCGGTCCATATCAAATGAAGTACATAAATATATGTGTGTGTGTGTGTGTGTGTGTGTTTGTATCATGCAATCCATTCTCGACATGCATCTCGATAGAGTGATTCAATTCAAGAAACTGAAAAACAACAATTGAGAACGACGTACCACTGGGTGCCCTTGGCCCCCCTTTAGTAATGCTAACGGTAACATGGATTTCTATTATTAAAAAAACTATGACGTCTGACGTATGATACGGATCATTTTAGAGCAGTTGTCATGGCAGTCCCACCATCATGCCTTGCCATGATGGGACTTGGGTCAGTCTGATGAAAGAACCATCTCGGTATACACAAGAAAGTCACAGTGCTACTCATAGTAGTACCTGGTGGGATGATGTACATCCACCACATCTGTTGTGAAGATGATTTCTAAACAAGAGGTCAGTGAACCAGGAATAGCAGCACTCTGTTGTGAAAATGACTCAATGACTCAGAGACTCAATGAGTCTCTGAGTCTCTCAAGAGAAAAGAAAGTACAGGTGAAAGCAACTCGTCTTGTTACATCATGATCTATACCGTTTTCATACTATTTCGTTCATATTTATTACCAATATGTGTCAATGGAATGGAACGCAGCACCGACGTCGTCGTGGGACTGTCTCATCACCTCACGGTCAGCAGACGGTGGAATCTCTTAAAGAAGAAGAGCCACGAGCACCTCTGATCATTGCAAAGAGGTTGCGCAATGCTAAGAAACGACTGGGTAAAATAAGGGAGATTCAGAGGAAAGAAGCACGTGGAGAAGAGCTGAATGAAGACCAACGTGTAGCTCTTGGGCACGCGGTCGGACAGGAGCTCCTGGTGGAGGAACTAGAAAAGATGTCTGTTCTGGTGGCGGATGCGGTGAAAGAGGAGAGGGCGGACAGAGTCGTAGAACAAGGAAAATGGATGCAGCAATTACGTAATCGTCATAGAAAGTCGATGGAGAGGGCAATAGAGTCTGCAAAGAAGGACTCTGAGGCTATGGCTGGAGAGGCTCGCCAGGAGGGAATGGTCCAGGGTGTGGAGCGTATCATTGAGCTGCTGTATCTGGCAGGGATATTTGATCCATTCATTCCCTATCAAGTGGAGAAGAATGCTGTTTTACAGTGCATGGAGAGTGAGCCTGGAAAGGAGGGTCACAGTCTTGGTGAGATGCTGGATATGATTGGTGTTCTGGGCAAGATGATGACATCGAGGCCACTCGGGGAAGTAAAGAGTCATGAAGAAGCGGTGAGACAGTGCCAAGATATAGCACTCACGTATACAATGGGGAGCACTGAGAGTGTGCTGGGGTGGAATGGTTGTATGACAAAAGAACAGGTGAAGAATATGGTGGATAGAATCAAGGGCCTTGAATACTTTACAGTTCCAGGCGAGGCATTCTCTGTGCCTCACTCAATCGAGCAGCAAGATGTGATGTATTATGGGGCTCAACAAGAGCAACCTATGGTAGCACCGCCTCCTCCCCCCCCTCCCCCTCCACCACCACCAGCTCCAGCAGTCGTTCAGCAAATGTCTCGATATGTCTCTCCAATGGATGCAGCAGTATCCGGTGAAAATGTGCTCTCTCAATTTTTCAAACAGACACCGATGCCGAACAATCCCTCTGTGGTGATGGATGACTCGGCAAGTCTTGGTCTGCAGGAGGTCTCTACTGTTGAAGAGAAGCATATTCTCGCACCAAAGAATGGGACAGAGGAACCATTGGAGATCCAAGATGAAAAGAAAGTAATCAAGAAGAAGAAAAAGTGGAGAAAAGGAAAGAAATCGACTTTACACGCAGCACAAGGTGATCAAGATTCTGGGCAAAAATTGACACACCACACATCAAAAAGACAAGAGAACCGTGCAGTAAAAACGAATATGAAGACTGGATAATGATTTAACATGTACTATTACACCACATTAAATGTGTAACTCAACACCACCTATACTATTATTTAATCAATCTTTTTCTTTCCCGAGATCTTTTGTGTGCTCTTGTTGACCACATTCCTTCCAATAAATTTGAGAACTTCATCAATCAGCACGACTGGCAACGAAAACAAAAGGACTAATAACCATTCATTCATATCAAGTGGAACGATGGAAAAGGTGATGGCAAGGGTTGGAACGTATAAAATAACAAAATGAAGTCCAAACGAGACAGCCATTGCCAGCAACAGCCATGGGTTTGACCATACTGGCACCTTCAAAAGTGAATTGTCTTCTGACAATGCATTCGCTGCGTTGAACATCTCAATGGCAACAAGCACAGAGAGGGAGAGAGTCGATGCCTTTACTTTTCCCTTTGAAAAGTAATCACATGCTGTATCAAATGTGACCACACTGCCTCCTGCAGTGTACGGGGATGCCTTGAATCCTCTCCATTCAGAGCATGATTCCCAGTTTCGCAATTGATCAAATGTGACGATGGTATGGCCATCAGCAGACAAGTCGATTCCCATAAATGAATCATGTGTATACCAGACAGCAAAGATTGCCACAGTTGCAAAACCAACATAGAGACCCACTAGCAGCCAACGGAACAAAATCCACGGCGTGATAAAATGGTCATTTGCTCGGCGTGGAGGCTTCTCCATGATATCTGGATCAGCTTTATTAAATCCAAGTGCTGTTGCAGGGGGGCCGTCTGTCACCAGATTCACCCACAACAGCTGGACTGGGATGAGACCTTCTGGCAACCCAAAGGCAGCAGACAAGAAAATGGACACGACTTCACCAATATTTGACGAAATCATGTACCTGATAAACGCCTTCATATTGTCGTAGATGGACCGACCTTCTTCGACTGCAGCAACAACAGTTGCAAAGTTGTCATCCGCAAGAACCATGTCAGATGCCTGCTTTGCAACTTCTGTTCCTGCAATACCCATGGCCACACCAATATCTGCCAGCTTTAGGGCAGGAGCATCGTTCACACCATCGCCAGTCATTGCTACGACTTGACCCATACCTTTCAAAATTTTCACAATTTCTTGCTTGTGACGGGGCTCTGCTCTGGAGAAACACAAACCACCAGGAGTATTCAAAAGTTCAATCTTTTCCGGGTCTGGCATTGACAAGAATTCTGCCCCAGTCAGTGAGGCTCCTTCCGGATCTTGTCCGGGGGCAAAAATCCCAATGTCACGACACACTGCTTCTGCAGTAATCTTATTATCTCCAGTGATAACCATCACTCTAATACCAGCATTATGGCAGTCATCAATGGCCTGTGCTACTTCTGCTCTTGGCGGGTCACGCAAACCAGCCAAGCCTATGAATGTCATATCTGACTCAATGTCACTGTATGTAGAAGGCTTTGATATCTTCTTAAAAGCTACATGAGACTCGTCTCCATTGTAGCCTGCCAAATCACCCAAATCGTCTCCAGATTTGATGGCCATGGCCAAAAGTCTCAGTGCATGTTCAGCTTTTCCATCAATCACATCTGCAACTGATTTTCTCATTTGTGCAGTCATTGGTATAACATTGCCATTAGAGAGCATGACTTGAGAGCATCGTTCAAGCACACACTCTGCTGCACCCTTTACAAAAAGCACATTGCCATTGCCATCAGACATTGCTGCTGAGGAGTTCCTTGTAACTCTCTTGTTGCCATCGTTGCCATCTTGATTCGATCCCACGCGCTTGCAAAGAACACTCATTGATTTTCTGTCACGATCAAATTCCAACGTGGCCAGCTTTTTGTATTTTGCTGCATATGCAGTGCATGCTCCCATTGGATCAGCAATACGTCCAGACCTAATTTGTTTCTGTAATGCTGCATCTGAAACTCCAACTTTCTCAGCCATGACTAAAAGTGCAACCTCGGTAGGCTGACCCACGGCTTTGAATGCATCTCCATGGTGAGACACCAATCTTGAATCATTGCACAGGGAGCAAACAGTAGCTACCTGCTCCACAGCAGAATCAATCGTTGTAAGTCCCTCAATCTCTCCACCATCTGGGTCAAACGATGTACCTGAGATACTAAAATCTCTCAAGTCACTTGCTGCTTTTCCAAAGGCCACTAATGTTACTGCACTCATCTGATTTGTTGTCAATGTTCCAGTCTTATCAGAGCATATAACAGTTGTACATCCTAGGGTTTCAACGGATGGAAGCTGTCGAACGATGGCATTACGCTTTGCCATTTTACGAGTTCCTAATGCCAAGCATGTCGTAATGACTGCTGGGAGTCCTTCAGGTATAGCAGCGACTGCTAGTGCGACCGCAACTTTGAAGTAAAATGTGGCCTTGGCAAATGAAAACGTCACTGTCCTTGTATCTGGAAGCCACGTTCCCTTGATGAATTCAAACGACAAAAAGTGGTTAATATTAATGACCCACACAAGGACACAGACTGCCAAAATGATTTTGGCAAGTGCCTCACCAAAGTCATCCAGGTTTCTCTTCAATGGAGTGTCATCATCACTCTTTGACGCCTCCTCAATTTGTTCCTGAATCTTTCCTATTTCTGTATCCATCCCAGTGCAATTCACAATACAAAGTGCTGTTCCACTTGCTACACCTGTCCCAGAGAACAGAATGGTTTCCTTTGCCTGCAATTCACAGTGGGCAGATGAGAGATGATGTGCAGACTTTTGTACTGTCACAGACTCCCCAGTCAACGCCGCTTGCTCGACTCTGAGAATAGCTGTCTTCATCTTGATTACCCTACAATCAGCTGGAACTCGATCTCCAGCACACACTTCGATCACATCACCTGGAACCAGACCTGCAGCAGGAAATCCTGGGACCAACTTTCCATTCCTGACAACCTTTGCAGTCTCTGCAGACATTTCCTTCAATGCTTCCAGAGCATTTTCAGCATTTGATTCTTGCCAAACACCTACTATCGCATTCAAGACAAGAATCAAAAGGATGACTCCAGGCTCCACAAAGGCACCAATGCCCAACTCCTCATCCTCAAAAAAGGCCAGACCAAAGGACACACATGCAGCCAAAAGCAATATTTTGACCAACGTATCATCGAATTGCTCCAATATCATAGCCAGCAGGGAGGTTGGATCTGGTTTTTTCAGTTCATTTGGACCATATTTCTCCAAACGACGCTTGGCCTCAACGTCGTCGAGGCCGTCCTCAACGGATCGGACACCGTGGTGTGCCAAGACATCCTCCACAGAATGACTCCACGCTGGATATGGATGCATCCTTACGTTTCTTTTCTTTATTTTCCTTTGTACACGTCACGTGATCAGCCAGACGTATGTCCATCCAGGCGGGTCGTAATCAATTAGAAAGATGGAATATATTCCATTTTTCTACGATTTTGGTCTTCCCGCTTTGAAACGAATACCTCGATTGCACTCAGCAGTTCACTGTTCGAATTTATAATTAGTACATTGTTATTAAAATGGCAGATACAAATTTCCTTTTCACCAGTGGTACGTTTGTCACTCATACCTGATCTTTTGTGACTTCTTGAATCAGCACTGCCATGTCCGATCAACGATCAGAACTGTGATAGGAGGAGATCTTGCAGTGCAAGGTGTCAACTATCTATTCACTGTAATTGATTATCAGTCGTACACATTTAATGCGTCGCATCTGTGCGTCGAGCGTCTCTCGTGTCTGATACCTGCCGACGGCGGTGTCAGAATAGTTTGACGCACATTTTGTCGCTACCATGGAGCAAAAGTCATGCTGTGTTTTTTATCATGCAGAGTCTGTTAACGAGGGGCATCCTGATAAGCTTTGCGATCAGGTTTCCGATGCTATCCTTGATGCGTGCTTGAAAGACGATCCTGATGCCAAGGTTGCATGTGAGACTGCCTCCAAGACCAACATGGTCATGGTGTTTGGTGAGATCACCACTACAGCCAAGGTTGACTACGAGAAGATTGTCCGTGACACTGTCCGCAACATTGGATTTACATCTGACGATGTTGGTCTTGATGCCGATAAGTGCAAGGTTCTCGTTCACATCGAGGAGCAGTCCCCAGATATTGGACAGGGAGTCCACGGAATGGGAACCAAGACTCTTGAAGAGATGGGTGCAGGAGATCAGGGACACATGTTCGGATATGCCACTGACGAGACCCCAGAGTTGATGCCTTTGACACACGTCTTGGCTACCAAATTAGGGTATCGCTTGACAGAGGTCCGCAAGAACGGAACTTGCCCATGGCTCCGCCCTGATGGAAAGACACAGGTCACCGTGGAGTACAAGAAGGAGGGAGGAGCCGTTGTGCCATTGCGCGTGCACACCATCCTCATCTCCACCCAGCATAATGAAGACGTATCTAATGATAAGATTCACGCTGATCTCATGGAGCACGTCATTAAGCCAGTCGTCCCTGAGAAATACCTCGATGACAAGACCATCTTCCACTTGAACCCATCTGGAAGATTTGTCATCGGAGGACCACACGGAGATGCCGGTCTTACCGGACGTAAGATCATCATCGATACATACGGAGGTTGGGGAGCCCATGGAGGAGGTGCTTTCTCCGGAAAGGATCCAACCAAGGTTGATCGTTCTGCTGCCTACATTGCCCGCCAGGCTGCCAAATCTGTTGTTGCCGCAGGACTTGCCCGCCGTTGTTTGGTCCAGATTTCCTATGGAATTGGTGTTGCTGAACCACTCTCTGTCTTCGTCGATACGTATGGAACTGGAACCAGACCAGACTCTGAGATTCTTGAACTTGTCAAGGCCAAGTTCGACTTCCGTGCTGGTATGATTGGAAAGAACCTTGACCTCAGAAGAGGTGGAGACAGGTACATCCACACCGCTGCCTATGGTCACTTTGGAAGAGATGATCACCCAGAAGTCTTCACCTGGGAGAAGGTTATCCCTTTGTTGGAGTAAGCACAATACTAGTAGTAGATTGAACATGTTTTGTAAACACGATGTCAAGAATCTGCGTAACGATCTCGTGGAAATATCATGAAAATATCACAAGACATTCCACTGGTCAACGGATTGACGGTATCGCTCATTGAAACGCCCATAGAGCATCCTGATAACTCACGTTCTTTAACTTTATAATATTAATCGATACGTATAGTGGGAAAACGAATTTATTCGTAGAACAGTGCACGTATTTCGCGACAGTTTTGAATCTCTGTGAGCATCCGGCTAGTCGACAAACAGATATCGGGCATCTCATTGGTGTTAGGAATGGCACAGTTTGTATTCAATGATATTTGATAGCCTCCAAGGGAGAGTGGTCTTGCCTGAGAAAGAAAAGTAACACCCTGATAAGAGTGGCCCCTGGTTTGTAGACAAGGTGTCAATTGGTCACGGAAGCACGGCAATTTAGTGTAAATGTTACCATTTAATACCAAAATGGAGAAATATAGAAATTCAAAACCACCGACCGTGTCGGAGAAAACTACCGGGGTAGACGCGGTTGGTGGTTCTTCCTGTTCAGTCAACAACAAGGAAGGCCTTGTGGTTGCAGATACTATTTCTAGGAGCAGCTCAGAACGGACTGTCATGTCTTCTAAGTCAGTGGCCAGTCCTTCTTCTGATCGGTCCCTGGAAAAAAATCAGAATGGATCGATGTCCATGTGGCTGGAATTTGATACCTGGTTGGATGCTCAGAAAAAGGCCCCAACCGATGAAGAGCGAGAGGAAGAAGAGGATACGTCTATTGTACGTATCGAAACAAACATATTACAAAATAATGCACCTGAAAAAAGACGAAAGTCGCCGTTGCTCCCGAAAGATTGCAGGATGGAGTCAGGCCTGGTGGCTGGTGGGCCTGGTGGATCTGGAAAGGGTATCCAGGAAATGTCGGTGATGCTAGGAGTGCCTGGAATTCCTATGGAAAACTGTCCTGTTATTCCATCAAAGGCGATGAAGAATATTATGATGGCGCTATATGAGCCTCTGGTGACTGTTGGGGTTGGTGCACTAACACGTACCCTGGAATCCCCAACCCTCTTGAAGCCTCGTCAATATGCAGATCGAGGACGTCTATCCTTGTACATATTACCAGATGATAGCTTGTCGTTGATATTTGAAGGGAAAATAGTGGATCCTCCCCACACAGTCGTGGATATGCCTTGCAATAGGATATCACGTGTACAGGATGTTTCATGCATTGATGCACAGGCATCCACGTGGGAGGAACTCGCTCGATTTCCACGATGGAGAGAGCAGGCTGATAGATCTATTGTCACAATACATATGCTCAAGGGTGATACATCTGGACGATCGTTTTATGTGATGCCAGGAGAGGGTACTGACCCTCCTGGAGTTCCCATGTCCCAGTACAGTCCAGAGACCATTGCTGAATTTAGGTCTAAATCAACACGCCAGGAAAAATCCTCAGGTCGTCGATATTACTTCTGGATGACTGGATCTAACCTTGAGGATGATATCCATGCTCTTGGGAAAATGAAGTCGTATGTCAAACATCCACCAACTCTTGCACAAATTGCGTCTGTGCCTCATGCAGTGTTGGAGAGCCTCTCAACGTGGGCTGGTCAGGTCGACCAGATGAACCGAGAGCAAGTAGTTGAAAAAAATTCCTTGAATGGGATGGAAGGTTCCTCTCCCATCCTTACCAATCCATTGGATGCTGTAGGAGCTGTGTTGAGCCGCCAAGTGGCATCAATGTCATCACATTGTTCTTTTACAAACAATGACAAGTCTGCCATAGAGTGTTTGACAGCAGCAACAACCAGTGCAAATGCAATATTTAAAGATTTACGGCTTTCTGTATCATGCCCGTGCTGTATTACAGTCAGTTGTGCTCTTGTATTGAGGGGTCAGGTGAGTAATTCTCACTGTGATATGGAGGAGCTCTGTGTCGAAGAGATGACCATGATAGGATCGCGAGAGGGTCGAAACTTTGCTCAAAGTATCGCGAGATGTACAATAGAAAATCTCGGTAAGATTCGAATTCAGGAATGGAGTTGTGAAGATTTGGTTCGAAAAACAAGGCAACAACGCCTGAAAACAAAAGCTGCCAGGCAGAGAAGGAGGGATATAGAACGAGGCTATCTTGCGCTCCATGCTGCTGGACCTATGATTCAAAGAGCAGTTGTGTCAGCAAAACTTGGGAGAAAGCTACAGGATGGAGAAATTGTCGAGTATATCCGTCAGTCAGAGTCTGAGAAGAATGCAGGTCAGTCAGCTACAGGAGATGAGGTACTCCTCGAAGAGGCAAGTCCCAAATCAGCATCAGAGGACATAGGAGTAGTTGCACAGAGTCCTCCGCAGAATGTAGATGTACAGTCAGAGTCAACTAGAAAAATTTCTGTTCACGATTTGAACAAATTATTTGGAAAGTGATCAAATGTCGACAATAACATACAGTTCGGCTGCTCCCTTTGCATTCTTCCTGTCATCCTTCCCATTGTAAATTTGCATTGCTGAATACGTAATGGCTTTGATTTCTGTCCCACATGCATGTATTTTTGTATCAAATACATCTCCAATAGCTACTGCCTTGATAGTCCAGGACTTGAGGTCAAACTCTGTGATTTTGATAGCAACAGGAACAAAGAATCCTGTGGAGAATTTGAACAACAATTCATCCAGCCAGTGGTACAAGAGGGATTCCATATCATTCCCAGATATTGTAAATCTATGAGTATCTATATTTCTCCCTTGTTCGGACAAGCACGTTTTCAATATCCCAGAGAGTGGTGTCATATAATTAAACATACAGAGTGCAAGGTTCTCGAATGATTCTTCCAATGTATCACCCCAGGAATGCAGTTGCACATCAGCAGTATGATCAAGATATTCATACTTTGGCGTCCCAAGGCCATCCTCTTGTACCTGTCTAATAAGTCCATCCACGACACCGTCTGTCTGAGCATGCTCCCCAGATACCTCCTCCGTTGCAGTTTCCTTGACGACACATGCCTTCTCTTGCACCTCCCTTGACCTTCGAGCTCTTTTCACCCTCTTTGGGAGTTCTTCATGGTCAATATCAATATATTTCTTACCATTATCCTTCATTCTTATTGTATGAGAAAATATGCCCGCCTAAAATGTTGCATGGAAACCCACAATGCAGTCAAACGTTTTCAAGCACATCCATGATAATGATATGAAATAATGATAGATAGATAATAAATAAAGAATTTACAAACAATCAAGAGGTCGACATGGTTCAATTTAACCGCCTTATTGGTGACAAGAAAATGTTAGCCAACATTTTAATTTACCATTTTTGAAACACATGTTCTTGCCAAGTTGGCAGCATATCATTTCTTTTTCGTTAATGTAATGATTTAAGTTTATGTATATATATCGTATGATATTGTGGAGAATAGAATAGACATGCCTGCTGGTGGAAAAAAGACAACAAACAGGTATGGTTGAATTGTTCTCCTTCCTTCTCTCCTATTCTGACACAAAACCACACATATATGGACGTTATAATATATTATATCAAACTCTATACTGTAGAAAGTACGTTTGGGGACCTATTCCTGTGATTTCTGATTTTGCTTCTGGAGAGGGGGGGCAATCAGCAAGAGAAGGACGAGGACGCAGGTCAAAAAAGAGAAAGTCCCGATGGGAACCTGTTGAAGAAGATGATACTAATAATGCAACAGAGACATCTGCTCCCGGATCATCTGGAAAGGAAATAGTCCTCTTCCCAGGGGAGATTGTTCTGTCAAATGGTATAAAAGTTGTTCTTCCCCCTGCCCTGACGGGTCGACATGCCTCTGGTAATGTTGAGATTGTCAAGCTCCATACGGAACTTGCCGAGGTTGAAAGAAAGCTGAGGTCTGGGGTTGAGATTGAAGATACGAGGCCAGAGCATGAGAGGTCCCCAAGTCCTCCTCCTATATATGATTCAATGGGAGTCCGTTTGAATACGAGAGAGGTGAGGATGCGAGAGAAACTGAATGAAAAGCGGAAATCTCTCATTGAAAAGTTGATCAAGGAAGATCCATTGTTCAAACCACCAAGTGATTACCGTCCAGAGAAGCGAGTTCGGAAGATTCCTATACCGTACAAAGAATATCCTGATGCGAATTTTATTGGTTTGATCATTGGTCCACGAGGTAATACACAGAAACGGATGCAGGAAGAAACAAACACGAGGATTGCTATACGAGGGAAAGGAAGCATTAAAGAAGGGGCCTCTAGGGCACACAAATACTCTGCAAGTGATGATGAGGACCTCCACGTGCTCATTGTTGGAGACCGTCAGGAAGATGTGGACAAAGCAGCAGAGATGATTGAACAATTGCTGGTTCCAGTGGATGAGGAAATGAATGAGCACAAAAAGGCTCAACTACGAGAACTTGCATTGATTAACGGAACTTTGAAGGAGAACTTTTGCCACTTGTGTGGTGAGACGGGTCATATGCAAATGGAATGTCCACAGAAGCAGTTGGAAGTGTATAAACTACCTGATTCTATTCAGGCTAAAGTAGATGAGCAGTATGCTAGGGATCTTGCAAGGGTGAATCCAGAAGATGCAAAGAAGAATGAGGAGGAATATAAGAGTTTTCTCGAGTCTCTTGGTGGTGTTGATCCTCGTGCACAAGTAACCACTGGAATGAACTTTCGAAGTGGTAAACGACAGGATACTTCTGATGAACTGAAAATTTGGGTCGGTAATCTGCCGTTTGGTATGGATGACTCTGGTTTACAAGCACTCTTTGATCCATTTGGAACTGTATCCCTAGCCCAAGTAAAGTCAGATGCTGGCGGTGACCGCTGCTTTGGATTTGTACATTTTACGGAAGAATCAATGGCCCAAACAGCAGTTCAAGAGATGGATGGTAAATATGTTCATGGCAGGCAGATTGCTGTACGCAGAAAAGGCACGGACAATGGTCGAGGGAAGCAGAGAAGGGTGGATGATCACCCAGAATGCAAAATGTTTGTAGCAAACATTCCTCAACATATTGACAGTGGCATGCTACACAGAGAATTCGAAAAATTCGGGCAGGTGCGGTCGGCGAACATTGTTACTGATAGAGTAACACACATGTCCAAGGGATTCGGATTTGTAGTCATGGGAGATCAAAGTCAAGTAGTAGCGGCTGTAGCACAGATGAATGGATTTCAGGGATTCGACCCTTATGGTAGACCACTCTTGGTGAGGCCTGCAGATAGAAGAGAACGTACAAATAATAACGGCAATATGCATGATTACAGGAATCAATCTATGAGAGGGCAATCCAGTGGCGGATACTATGGAGAGACACCAGTACAGATGCCTGCCGTAGGTGGCCAGCCATATTCATATAATGCACAATATCAACATGACTACTATGGATCACACCATGATGGGCAGGCATATTCTTCTGGAGCTCAGGATCTACCTCCTTTGCCACCAGATGATGATGATGTCCCACCTCCACCACCACCACCTGACGAGGAACCTCCTTTGCCACCTGACGATGAGTAGTGACATATCCAAGTATGACATACATGTATGTAACAAAGAAGAGGTAGAACCGACATAGATGGTTACTTGACTTTGACAGATGGTACCAGCTTGTCCCTTAGCAAGGGAGGTGCTCGGCACCCCTCTCTTCTGATGACGAATCTCTCGGTTCCTATTCGTAAGAGGAACGACACAATGTCCGTTCCCAATCAAAATAATGTAATATTTCCATTCGAGTAATATACGTCAGAGTAAACCAACAGGATTATTTACAACAAAGCTTGTTGGACTTGTGTCGACTGTTCTCGATATCAAGAGGCTTGCCTCGTCCGTTTCCGTTGGTCTGGTAGAATGCAAAATACGTGAAAATACTATAGTATTTGATATTTATCAAGAAAGTTGTGGATACGATAAAGGGACATGGCTCCTCGCTTTAACGATGGGAGACGTAACGACCATGCCGTGGAAGGCACCCGACGTGAAGATACCGACACGACTGGTCATATCAGTAAAGATTATAGCAATAATGGTGTGGTGCGAGGGCCAGTAAATGGTCAATCATCAAAACAACAGGGTAAGTTGGACCTGCTAGAAGACGCTGGTCCCCTAGATGTGCCAGCAAGGGACCGGGAAGTGCCCACAGCACGTCGACGTGATACAAAGAAGAGTAAGATACATGAGAAAGGATTAGAGGAAAACAAGGGCCCCGTGATTTTGGACGTTGAATCTGACGATGAGCATGAAGAATGGCCAGAAATACCGCTAGAAGATCATGACGATGAGATCCATGAGATTGATGAAGAGCCCAGTTGCTCAGGTGAGAAGGATGGATCACAATCAGGTGATAAAGACATTGATGACCCTGCGATGACGCTTGACCATGGTGACCTCTTTTTGAAGCACAAAGTACGGCAAAAGGATACACTTGCAGGGCTTGCTGTGAAATACAACGTTTCAATCTCAGATATCAAACGAGCAAATGGATTTCAGACTGATACTGCTCTATATGGGAAAGAATGGGTGATTGTACCTCGGAAACCTTTCCCTATAGGCCCAGAACATGCTGCTTGGGCAGGAATGATATTGGCGCATTATGAGCAAGGGATATCACTGCCACTGCCGCATGGTACAAATATTAGAGACTATTACAGTGGAAATACCTCTCCGGTCCGAGCAAGGGACCCTGGAAGCGAGGATAGTGTCATGTTGGGCTCTGGGCATCTCCTGTCATCACGTCAAAAAGAAGTAGAAATGATGAGTCGTTCTGGATACAAGGATGATAAACTTCGAAGGCGTAGAATCGAAGAAGATCACATGCCAAGAAGGTTTGATGTTGACGAGAATGATCCTGCAACTCGACAATTTTTTGACGCAATGAGGGAAAGAGATACAACACCTCTCTTCAGCCCAGCAACAACAGCTCGCTTCAATTCCTGGAGAGACAAGTCTGTATCGACACTCTCTAACGGTGCCATGAGAGAACTCAAAGACCTACATAGCAAATCAATTCGGTGGAGGGACCAGCTCTTTAGCAAGATTAAAAAGGCAGCCAGCCAACCCACCATGACGACCACCTCCTCACTAAAAAGGGATTAGCAGCTGTTTCTATTGAATGCAGTACATACTATGCATATTTTCCTCTTACGAATGTATATTCACAAACCTGAGCATATCCAGAGACATCTCTGATGCTGTAGCCAAGGTTACAGGGCCTGCATCCACCAATGGCCAATGACATAAAAGGAGCCACACACGTCAGATGTCGACACCTTGAAATAGAAATAAATTTCAATATCACACGTCTATCTCATTGTATTATATAAACATACTAAGAATGCAAGCCTGTGGAATGAATAGAAATGCCACCATGGGCAAGGCCGCCCATCCCAAGCAATTCAATGGGACCGCATTGTCCTACCAGGCACGCGCCAGAGCTTCTGTTGGACGTCGCATGATGACTGTTAAAGCTGAAAAGGTACGTCATGATACAATGTGCTATTTCAATTCCCGCAAGGGCTTCGTTAGAACGTCATGGCGAGATCGCCCTTCTGGAACATTCGGCACCTCGATGTCCGTTTGTTGCAGAGGTTGCGGTCTTTCCTGTTCAATTTTGAATTAACGATATATCATGACATTATCTGACTGGCCTTGTTCCTGTGCAGGTTGTGGGGATTGATTTGGGTACCACTAACTCTGCTGTCGCTGCCATGGAAGGAGGAAAGCCAACCATCATTACCAATGCCGAGGGAGGTAGAACAACTCCTTCCGTCGTTGCCTACAGCAAGAATGGAGATCGTCTCGTAGGACAGATTGCAAAGCGTCAGGCTGTGGTGAACCCAGAAGACACATTCTTCTCTGTGAAGCGTTTCATTGGACGCAAGATGTCCGAGGTGAAGGAGGAGTCTACACAAGTGCCTTACAAGGTGAATTCCGACTCAAATGGCAATGTCAAGATTGTTTCTGGAAATGCTGGAAAGGAATTCGCACCAGAAGAGATCTCCGCTACTGTGTTGAGAAAACTCTCTGAGGATGCAGCCAAGTTCTTGGGTGACACTGTTGGAAAAGCCGTCATCACTGTGCCAGCCTACTTCAATGACTCCCAGAGACAGGCAACCAAGGATGCTGGAAAGATTGCTGGACTGGAAGTTCTCCGTATTATTAACGAGCCAACTGCCGCTTCTTTGGCCTATGGACTGGATAAGAAGTCCAATGAGACCATCCTTGTCTTTGACTTGGGTGGTGGTACCTTTGATGTGTCTGTTCTCGAGGTTGGAGACGGTGTGTTCGAGGTTCTTTCTACTTCTGGTGACACACACTTGGGAGGAGATGACTTTGATAAGCGCATTGTTGACTGGTTGGCTGACGAATTCAAGAAGACTGAGGGTATGGACTTGAGAACTGACAGACAGGCCCTTCAGCGTCTCACAGAAGCTGCAGAGAAGGCAAAGATTGAGCTTTCTTCCACCTCTCAGACATCTCTCTCCCTTCCATTCATCACTGCTACAGCTGATGGACCAAAGCACATTGATACAACATTGACCCGTGCTCAGTTTGAGCAGCTGGCCTCTGATTTGTTAACCCGTTGCAAGATACCAGTTGAGGCTGCCCTCAAGGATGCAAAGTTGTCCATGAATGAGCTTGATGAGGTTATCTTGGTTGGAGGATCTACCCGTATCCCATCTGTCGTTGAGCTTGTGGAGAAGATGACTGGTAAGAAGGCCAACATGACTGTGAACCCAGACGAAGTTGTTGCTCTTGGAGCTGCTGTTCAGGGAGGCGTGTTGGCTGGAGAGGTCTCTGATATTGTCTTGTTGGATGTGACCCCACTCTCTCTCGGACTTGAGACCCTCGGAGGAGTGTCTACCAAGGTTATCCCAAGGAACACCACCCTCCCAACCTCCAAGACAGAGACCTTCTCTACCGCTGCTGACAACCAGTCATCTGTAGAAATCAATGTTCTCCAGGGAGAACGTGAGTTTGCCAAGGATAACAAGTCTTTGGGAACTTTCAGATTGGATGGTATTCCACCAGCTCCACGTGGAGTTCCACAGATTGAAGTGAAGTTTGACATTGATGCAAATGGAATCTTGTCTGTTAGTGCAACTGACAAGGGAACCGGAAAACAGCAGGATATCAAGATCACAGGAGCCTCCACCCTTCCATCTGATGAGGTTGACCGCATGGTGCAGAATGCCGAGCAATTTGCTGACGAAGACAAGAAGCGTCGTGAGTTGGTAGATGCCAAGAACCAGGCAGACTCTATTGTGTACCAGACAGAGAAGCAGTTGACAGAGTTTGACGAGAAGCTGCCACAGGAGATCAAGGACAAGGTGAACGCCAAGTTGACCGAGGTAAAGGAAGCAATTCCATCCGATGATGCAGAAAAGATCAACGCAGCCGTCGAATCTCTCCAGAAGGAAGTTATGGAGATGGGACAAGCTGTCTATAGCCAGGCCGGTGCCGCTGGAGCCCCAGGAGCCGAGCAGCCAGGAGCTGAGGGAGCCTCATCATCTGGACCAGCTGGTGGAGATGACGACGTAATCGACGCAGAATTCACCGATAGTGACAAGTAAAGAACCAATCATATAACTTTAGCCCACATATAAACATATTTACACGTGTAAACGAGAAACCCTGATAATGATTAACCACGTGTTAACGTTTCAGAAAAGTCAAAGCGTTGACCTCGTGACATCAAACAACCTTCGACACACCAATTTCTCTCATTTAGAGAGGTTTATATCCTAACCAGTTCGAACAAAAAGGATAACAACTATTTCTCTATAAAAAACCAAATTCAGACCTTTCTCCATTTAGACAGGACACTCCAGGTCGATGGAAAAGCACGCTGTCGAGCAGCTGGTGTCAAGAGCTCTTGCAAAGGAGAGGAGGATATGGCTCTCGTTGGTAGCCTGCATGATTCTTCTCCAGGTAGTGACAGTATTTCAGCCTTTGAGTGATAGTAGATCTATTCAAAAGTCAACAAGTAGTATCCATGTGATGCGTAGACGGTTAATGGGTGAGGTTGGTGATTTGGCCCCTAGTGCTGAAGAGGTTGTTGGGCTGGCTCCAGCCCCAGAGACAGAAGATACTCGTCACCGAGAGGAAGTTCCAATGCCTTTCGCACCATCTCCTGAATTGGAAGATATATTCATCAGAGACGGACAATGCAAGTGCCCTGCTGGGCCTCGTGGGCCCCCAGGTAAACCTGCTCCAGAGTTCCTTGCCAAGGTGTTTGAGTGGGATGAGCAGCGTAATGCTCTGATAATTAAAGCATCGACCATGGATCTTGGAGGTCATCTAATTGTTAATGGTTTCACAGGAATTCGTCAATCGCTCTTTATTGGAGGAGACCCGAGCAATGGAGAAGCGGCAACTGAAATATCTCCAGGATCCATGTTGTTATACAGTAAAGAGAACAATGCCCCAACTATTGCGGGGTTTACCACAAGTGAAGATGGGTATACATCAAGTAGTATAGAAGTACAAGGTGGTGTTGTCAGTATAGATACAGAAACAGCAGAGGCGACTCCTCTGGCTGGCAAATAATCAGCCACCTTGGCCAGTGGTTGCAACCAACAGTCTACCGTACTAGAAATTTATTTAATTTCATGTGATACTATTTCATTCATGCTTATTTCATGTAATATGTCCTATTGATGATGATATTCTTTCAACTGATTGCAAAAGCATAGTATTGATCCAAGTTTTGAAGATAAAACTTGTGCATGATGAAGCTCAAGAGTCAAATAGAAGAGGGCAGCCTGTCCTGGACAGGTTCTGGTCGATTGCTCATTTCCATTCTATGGATACTAGAGCCTATAGTTTGCATATAATGTTTGAATATTTTATAATTGCATGAATTAATGGGTATGCATTGCCCTTTGGCGATGGAAGTGTGTTGTGAAAGAGAGTCGAAGGACTGCATGTCTCCAGTTGCATGACCTCTGCAGATTCACCAAACAACAATGACAGTGAATACATCGATGGCTACTAATATGGATTCTTGTGCTTTTTTGCACAGTAAAACTGCCTCCCTAAGCGAGTACGTAGATATCTGTTTTCAACACTGTCCTTGCTTTTGCAAGTGTTTTGTTGCTGTTTCGAACATACTTGATGCATTCGTCGAAAACAATGTGGTATTCTGCTTGCAGGAAGATTGAATTCTCACAAAAGATACTTCATGGATATGATGAGCAGAATACGCTTGAATCCCACTCGAAGAAGGCAATGTTGCAAGCTTACCACTGCCGGGAGATTCTAGACTGGATAACTTCAAGGGTTCTCGGTAAAGCTACAAAGATTGGTGATGACAATGAGGTGGAGCAGAGATCTATATGGAACATTGTACTAACTTTGCTGCAAACTACACATTGGCTGATATCACCCATAATTATCACATCACTTGCAGCAACCATTGAAAACCTCTCAGAATCAGCAAGGAATGGTATGGATGATCTTTTTGAGGATTTCTGCTCAATTTTAGAAATACTATGTGAGAAAAGTGCTACGAAAGAGCAATTAGGTTTGCATCTAGAGCACGGGGCTTCTTTGCTGGAAGCATGCCTGCACATGTACATGAGGAATCGATCTAACAAGATTGTTTTGAAGATGGCCTCTTTCTCCAGCAAGCTCTTCACTCTCCATATGGATCGTTTCATCGTGGAAAAGAAAGTATGGGATGCTATTGTAGTCAGACAATTGGATGCGGTAATGTTTGGAGCCTTCTATGACGATCAACGAGATAGCATGGAAATGGGAGAGATCCGCTTGTCTGTTCAAGAATCTTCTAGGATAATTCTGAATCACGCCATGCTTATGCTGGACACTCTTTCTGACCTTGCAGACTCTTTATCAAAATCAAAACAAGATAACAAAGAGTCCGGTCAAAGTTATACGAGCAAGCTCTTGCCAATTCTCAGCAGCAATATGGCCCTTGCTGCTTCGGGGAAATATGACTGTCAGGTTGTGGCATCAATGTTCTCATGGCTTCTCAAATCATACAGCGAACGAATGTCCAACTGTAGACATTTAATACCTGCTAAGTTTCAGGATGCGGATAGCTTGTTATTCTTCAAGTTGGCAATGATGGTGCTGAAAATACCTGACATTTCAGATGGCTTTAGGATGAGACTTCTTGCAGCCTTGACCAAGGAGATCAAGGCAGCAGGCTTGTATCGCCCCACAGGTTTGGGTGGCTTAGATCAGCAAAATTCGTTGTCAGATATCGTATCCTTGATATTTGACTGTGGGGTGTCATCCACAGACTCAGAGATTGTCTCTGCATGCTTGCAAGCACTTGATGGCATTCTGGTAGTCGAACATAAGTGCATTGAGGAGAGATTGGAGGAATATTGGGGATTGATTGAGGTGATAATATCTAATAAGGGACATAAATGCGTTGAGCATTCAATGGGATTGCTCATTCGTGAATTTAGCAAATTGCGAAGGCTGGATTGTATTTTCACGTCCCTTGGAAGTGGGCTCAGGAATCAAAATTCTCACCTTTGGCAGTTTCTGCTCACATCAGAACACATTAAAGAATCATTCAAAGACGCGTTGAATCATATTCCAAGTGGTCAAACCACCCGTTTTGTTGATTGCATGAAAGTATGGGCAGAGGAGATGCACCACTCATCTGTAGTGCATTGTGCAAGTGCTGCATCATTGGTCCTTGAGAATGTTCCAGTGGATTTGAATAATGCAGGAAAAGTGTTCATGCATGCTGAAAAGGTTTTGAAATTGATTCAAAGCATGATGCGGCAACATATGAATGACTCCAACCATGATATGCTAAGCTCTCTCCTTGTTATTCAAACAGAACTACTTGGCATATGCATGGAATGCTCAAAGATTGACCCAAACATAGCACCATTGCACATGCAACGAGTACGGCCACCTTTTTGGAATGAGAGTATGCTTGAAAACGAGTTTCATGGTTCTCTTGACATATTCTCCACCTCTAAAGACAGTGATGATTGTATCTCACTTCCAATCACTTCGCTTGCTGGCAGAGCAAAGTCCTTGGATGGTCAGCAACGAGCAAGGCTCGTATACTCTCTTACTCTGGTGATCAAGATGCATCTTAAAGTATGCACTGAGCAATATCAGTATAATGTTCACAGAGTAATTGATGAAAAAATCTGCAAAACTGATGGATATATTGCTGGGATCATGGAGGTGTTGACCGACTTGATTCACATAGTAGCTGCGACACATCCGCGGAGCAAAGGATCTGCAGGTGGTTTCCATGAATTAGATTTAGATAATATAGGGAATGCTGTAGTAGAATGCCTGACATCAGACTTGGAATGGCTTCAAGTAGGCTTTGGATGCCTCCAGAGGGGACAACAATTCAAGCTTGTTCAGCAACTCCTTTCACTTGGATTCATTCCAACTCTAGCATTTGGCATGGAATCTATAGAATCCTTGCTACAAATATCGTGTGATTTGCTAAGCACGATACAGCGTAGACTTTCTCCATCAGGAAAAAAGAGAAAATCTGATGGGAGGCAGCCACATGATATATCTGCTATGTTTGAATTGGCCAGGCTGATTCCAGAGTCCCCTACATGCTCAAAACAATTTTATAAATCAATAGATAGAGTTATGAAGGGCATACACGGTGATGAGGTGGTCAGAACACTGAAAAAGCACGTGTTAGGAAAACACCAGCAGGAACTCATGAGTAGTTATGAACTTGCTGGCCTGCTTTCCAAGCTCTGCTTTTCAAATGTTCGAGTATCGCAAATGATACGGGATATCTGTCTGGATCATATATACTATAGTATTATGATCATATCGTCTGGAGTCGATATCGAATCCACGATAGGGGGGCAGCAATGTACGTCCATAATTGATGGGTTCTCATATCAAGCCAGGCTTTTGCATGAACATGCCTCCCCAGAGGACAGATCTCATTCGAACAGAATACTACATGTATTTGGACTTTATAAGATTGCAGAAGCATCACTGGAGCGAAACTGTGATATAGTTGAGAAATTACGTCTTGCTGTATCTGTAGAGGTGGAATTGTTATGCAAGGCAGATGATGTACAGGCAATGTTGGAGGTAGTTAAAAAGGACACATCGTTGGTGTTGGGTCAGAGTATCTGCAAACTTGTCCAAAATGAATCATTGCCTTTAGGTTTTCTTGACAATTATTATGAGGACATATTTCACCAGATGTCCAAGCAGACCAAAGAGCTGCTAAAGTCCAAGGAATACACTGCCACCCATAGTGAACAGGTATCAGTCATAGCAGGCGCTGCATCAGACGCTCTCCCGATACTAGCAGTCAACAAAGATTCCAAAGTACGGACAAAACTGTTGGAACGAATGCCAATTCTATTTAATGCTTGCATCAGGGAATTGGTTGCCGAGTTATCATCATCTCAACTCAGGGATGGACATGTTCGTGCACTGTGCGCATTTGTGGAGACATGTACGAGATTGTTATCTTCGATAAAGCCTCGGATGTCATGGGAAGAGTATGTCAATGTATTCTCTGCGATCTCTACAGTCCTGTATGTGTGCCCCAGAGGTATTGGTCAGGGGCATCAGAGTCGACCTAATGCCCCAAAGGAAGCTATGATCATTACAGCATCTAGCTTTGATTCGGCAGGAGAAGCACACAGGAATATACTTTGTTCTATGGTGGAACTAATACGAAGTAGCACGAGAGAGGAATGCTCAAGGCTTTTGAGCTGTATGCCGCTGAATTGCATACCCTTCTTGGAAATTCTCCTCATAATGCTGGAAGATTCTGAGAATGGTGTCCTCAAAGACTTACTAGACAATCAGGTCGATACAATCACGTACAATATTGTACAGGGGATTCAATTTCCTGCATTACTTGGTGACAAGAAGTACAGTGCCTCTGAGTTTCTTCAGGCCACCAGAAGCAAACTCCTGGCCTCATCACAGGAAAATCGACATGTGCACCCACAATCTAGCGATTCATATAGTATACAGATCACACTAGCATTTCGTTGCATTGAGTCGATAGTATGCCGCCCTTTGAGGTTCAAAAAATTCCCAAAGCGATGGATTGCCATGGTACTATCAGCAGTTGAGTCAGCATCCAATTTCCTATGCAGACATGGAGACGACCACTATGATGCATGCTTCATCGGTATATCCAATATTCTAGTGGGGATGATGAGGCACCAACCTATCTATAGGACACTGCATCTCATGGGCCTTGCAATACGTAGTCTGCAGAATAGCCTTTTCACTAGACTCTGTCTCTCGACCCAAAAGCCATCACCTCACGTGATTGAGTGCTTCTGCCGAATTTTGGAAGAGTTTGCAAAGATACGAGCAGTGCAACCTTATTGCAAAGATGTGATCCTGACCCATGTCAAGCTTTTCATGTCTCCCATCACAGAGAATGCCCTTGAAGACTCCCTACCTCTATCACTCTGTGACATGGTCACATCACAGAAATCTTCAGGATATGTGGTGATTTCTACAGATGTCCAAGAGCTCATTGCCCCAGGGATCTGTGCATTATATGGTATCTTCAGTGCGAATGATATTCAGGACGTGTATGCTTCCCTTGGTCGTCAAGCCAGTTGGCAGTCTGCTCTGAACAATCTCAAAATGGTGTATGAATCCCAATTTAGATACATTGGTAAAGTATAATGTATTTTTATCATTTTTAAAAGAGGTAATAAGAATGAACCAGGTCAAATCCTCCTCCTTGGGCTCAAGTCCCAGAAACCTCCGATTCTGTCCAAGGATTCGACAGAAATCGAAGGGTTCTGTTGTTGTCTACGCGCATGCTGAACAGAAGAACACTATAAAAGATACTATAACAAAATATGCCGGAGCAGCACTGCTGACAGCGTCTGTATTGACTGGTCGAGTGGAAGCGATTGAGGACATTTCTGCCCCTATGGCTCAAACCCAAGAACTTTTCAATCTACAACGGACCATGGTCGAAGCATGGACAATAATACAAGAAACATTCGTCGATGGTAGTTTTAATAATACCAATTGGGAGGACGAGCTGAGAAGCCACCTGACAGCTGTGTCTCGTTCAGACTCTACAACAGTTGGTCAACAACAATTGCTGAATTTGATATCAGATTTGGGCGATCCATACACACGTTGGGTTCCTGCTAAGGAATACAATGAGTTTCTGGTGGATAGTATTGATGGGGAAATACAAGGGGTCGGATTATTGATTGCTTCTGATCCAGATACAGGCAAGCACTTTGTGCTTGCTCCTATTTCTGGTGGCCCTGCTGCAAAAGCTGGTATTTTGCAAGGGGACCAAGTCATCTCTGTCAATGGAGAGACACTACAAGGATTGGATGGAGAAACAGCTGCAAAAGCACTTCGTGGTAAGCAAGGATCTTCGGTAGATGTGGAAATCGCGCGAGTGATTGATACAGTGCCAGGAGAGGTTGGGCCTGGAAAACTGTCAGAGGAGGCAAAGCTGCAACATAAAAGGTTTAGATTGAGGAGAGAACGGGTGCAGTTATCTCCTATATTTGCTACTGCTTTGCATACAGAAGAAGGACATACGTATGGATACATACGGATGCTGAATTTCTCTCGACAAGTGAGTAATGATATGAAAAAGGCGGTGACGCAGCTGCTGAAGGATGGAAGTGAGGGGTTCATTATTGACCTGAGGAATAATCCAGGTGGCCTGGTGACATCTGCACTGGAAGTTGCTAGTCTTTGGATGAATGGAGATGATCATCCAACGATATTCTCCGTATCAGGTCGTGAGATGCCTGGTTCGAGGAATCCTGTGATTACTGAAGAGGTCAAGCTGCAGCATGGGCACGCACTCACAGACTTGCCATTGACCGTGCTGGTGAACAAACAGTCTGCCTCTGCGTCAGAAATATTGGCTGGAGCTATTAAAGAAAATAAACGTGGGGACGTTATCGGGGAGAATACCTTTGGAAAGGCCAAGATCCAGAGCATCTTTGAACTAACTGATGGTTCTGCTCTGATTGTCTCGGTGTCCAGATACTTGACACCCATGGGAACGAATATTGACACGGTTGGTCTCACACCCAACCTGAGCTGTACATTTGGATCGCAGAATCAGACATCTGCTGGAATTCCTGTAGCACCTGGTCTTCGTGGGGCAAAGGATGGATTGATTGAAGAGCTTGAGAATGACATGTGTATTAAGACTGCAGAAGAGGACTTGTCCCACAAGATGATGTAGATTAAAGTACTTCTATAACAAGAGAAGTTTTGATATTTGTATATTGTTGATGGATACGATGAGTGATACGTGTAAATTACGATGATATCTTGACAGTATGACTGCTTGTTTCGTCTGCCCAGCTGGAACACCGACACTCGGGTTTTCACCCGATCAACGCGTGATACAGAATCCAAGTTCTTGTAGTAAATTCATAGCATCATATCATGCTCCAGAGAGGAATCGATCATCCAATTCATTGGTTTTGAGAAAGAGACATGTCATGCCAACGACGTGCCGGGGTACGCTTGCATGTGTCATATGGATGCATACGATTCGTTACAGATATATCTAAGTACATGTATGACAATGTGCTATGTTTGAACGTGCAGCATCGGCGGGGTGTATCGCTAGCCTCGCTGAAACCGCCGGGACAAAAACTCTAGCAGCAGTTGGTATAGGGTGGCTTGTGATTGCTGGTTCCTGTGTCCGATCTCTTCCTCAGATTCTCAGGATAAAGAAGAATTCTAGTGTTGAAGGTATATCGTTACTCTCATTTACATCCGAACTGGTAGCTTTTATGATTACAATAGCATACAATGTCAGGTTTATGTACCCACTCAGCACGTGGGGAGAAACCTTGACCAATGCCATACAACATGCCATTCTTGTTGGTATGATTTTCTTCTATAAGAAAGATAGTAGCACCATTTCAAAATTTTTGATCATATCTGGTCTTGTATCGGGGACTCTATTTGTCTTTTCTGGATCTTGTAGTGATGCTACCCTTCGGTGGCTTCAGAGCCTTGTGATTGTTATTCTTGCAGTATTTGGAAGATTACCTCAGGTATTTTTGAATTTCAAGAGAGGTAACAGCGGAGAACTTTCTTTTGGATCGACTTTACTTTCTGTATTGGGGAATATTGCTCGTGTCTTTACAACATGGGCATTGGTAGATGATATCCTCATCATGGCAACTGCTCTTTCCCAACTTACCTTGAATTCTATCCTTCTTGCCCAGATTCTGGATACAATGCGCAGGCAAAAGGTTGTTGAGGCAGGATGACTACTACGATAACATATCAGATACTTTTTTATCGAGTTCTCGCGACTTTTCCATTACTTTATTGAGGCATTTTTGATATGATGAGTACATCCCAGGACCATCCCTTTGCTCTTCCCCATATGTCCCTGTACAGAGGACTTTTGAAATATGCTTGTGCATTCGTCTATCCGATTCCATCCATTCCATTGCAGCATATCTCCATTCCTCTTCAATTTGTAATCGCTTCTGCAACCGACTGATATCTTCTTCGAGTTGATCGTTTCTCTCCAGCGCTTGATGTAATTCCTCTGCCATCTCATCAATATACCGTGATGTTACATACTCTGGCGCAGCCCTCGACTTGCTCGGACGGGTGATCCTCTTTGCTGGTATCGTTCCAATAGCTTGCTTTAATGCTTCAATCTCTGCGTTTTGAGTAGAGCAACGCTGTCTATACATGTCCAACATTTTCTCCAAACTCTCTAGGACAGTCTTGTGGTGAGATCCTCCCATCAGGATCTGTTATTGTGACGATACGACAATGACTGATACGTCTTATAATTGACGCACGATATACATTATTACATAAGAATTGTTGTATTCTTCCATGGGGTATGAAACCGTTGATATTGGTTGGTCAACAAAACCTAGAAAATATCCCAGAATATGTGGAGGAGCCTAGACAACGGGTATACTACTCCACAGCACAAGGTGGTGTACTACATGAAAACCGTGTATATATAAGACGTTCCAAGAAGGATGACCAGGGAATAATATGACATGGCAGATGTAGGAGCAATAATGGTGTCACCCAGCACCTCTGCTCCCTTGCCACGTCCTGGCATGACTGGGATTGGACAAGTACCATTTGCATCCGGTTTACCGCCATTCAGACCATTGATGCAGAAGTAAATGTCCACCTTGGCGTCGGGGGATAATTCTGAGATGTTGAATGGCGAAACAATATATTCTGTAGCGGTTGGTTCCCAGAGACTGCTGTCTGCTGTGTAGGTAAATCCATTCCCAGAAAACAGAGGCGAAAATGTTCCGATACAGCTTTGCACTAAGAAGGCACGGAACCATTGGGCTTGCTCAATAGAATCAGTTGTGTTTTCAAGGGCATCGTGTAATAACTTTGCTGCCTTGACACTCTCTTTTGGCTCGCAGAATTGTGCAGTGAAGACAGAATCCATAGCTAAAACCTTTGGCTTCCACTCCCTGCCCTCATACCCATCACAAAAGGTACTATGTAGATCTGTTGCGGTCGGTGTTACTTGTATTGCATCTTGTTCCGCAGGAGGGCATCTGTTATAATCCACTCGGTCCTGTGTAATCACAGCCGTCGTTACATTCTCAGATGGAAAGGCCTTGCTCACATATGAACATCTGGCAGGGCAGCCTGTGAGGGTCATGAACGACGTATTCTTCAGAATATCCATTGCCTGATCTGGTATAACAAGCTCCAAATCATCATATACCCACTCGTAGTACTCCTTCACCGCATCCCAGGTTGGTTGTATCGGACCAATGTCGGCATGAAAGGGATACTCACTGCCATTTTGGGATTTCACAAGAGTATCAATATCCCGTGCATCAAATACAGACAAAACATATACCCTATCAATTTCAATATATTCAGGATCGTATCCAATTATCTGCAACAACCCAAATCCATTCGAGGCGCTTTCCAAACCAGGAAAATTAGGCTGAGATATTGTAGCAGCTCGTGATGGAGTAAAGTATCCAAAGGTCTCGGGATAGCCAACTCTCAGGTACCGTTCAAGAGCATCATACCCACTATAGAATGTTGCAGGCTTCGAATTCACTTGTAAAAATATGCTGGACGCATCCCTGCCTCCAAAGACTCTTCCAATGAGATGTTTGGCAACACACCTGGGTTCCCTGGCAGCAAATGCATCTGCAAACTCTTGTGGAGTTTCTACACAAATCTTTTGCTCCTCCGTTACAGCTTCAACATCATTCCTGTTTTCATACGATGACTCAAGCTTTTGAGAATGCACCAAAGTCACTTGAATGCAGGCAATGCATAGAAACAGGAGAGTGCTTGTTTTGGATATTCCATACATTGAGGGACTCTCTTTATGATCACCTCACCACGATTGTTTAGGATTATAGTATTCTCTATACTTTATCTTCTAATGTAGAAGATAACGTGAACTACGTAATATTTTGATTATTTTATATGCTTTCATGATCCTCGAGTCCCACGTGATATTATTTATTTTTTTTTTAATCCGTTTACAAAGTTAGACTGAGATCTTATCGTCGAGAAATCACCCCTAAAAATCTATTATCAGACGTAGTAAAGCAAGGAGTGTGAAATCTATTATCCACAAGGTTAGCCTGATCGAGACGATCCCTAGGTCTGGGGATAAGCCACCAAAATTCTCATCTCATGAGAATGTTCCCCGTACAGGTTCAACACACTCCCATCGAATAGGACCTTTAAAGGTGATATTCAGTCAAATTTGACAGTGCACGCGGAAGGAAAGTAGGAATCATCCAGATATTTCCATCTACTTTAGAATAGCCTCGATGCGTGGGTGTTTTCACTAGAAGTAAAATACACGTATTGCGATTTAATCGTATGCTACTTGTAATAAAATTTCCCGTGAAAAGACAATACAATACCGGGAAATGGTGCTGTACGAAGGTT